>CENP01169254.1_pt1 | contig 11529 bp, 4 predicted proteins | sample 361281 | NCBI WGS metagenome assembly CENP01 (sample SAMEA2591122, study PRJEB7988) | marine metagenome | biome: marine biome (ENVO:00000447); feature: deep chlorophyll maximum layer (ENVO:xxxxxxxx); material: saline water (ENVO:00002010), including plankton (ENVO:xxxxxxxx) | depth 70 m
ATTGATATTATTAAGCTAAATAATAAAATTTTAAATTTTTTCATTTTTTTGTCTTTTAAAAAGTTGCTTTTAATCCAAAAGTTACTACTCTAGATAGAGGATATCCTGCATAATCAACTCCTTCTGTTAATGTGTTTTCAACTTCAGAATTATTAGCTTCTGGATTTCCTCCAGGATAATCAGTAGAATTGAAAACATTATCTGCAGACATATATAATCTGAGATTTTTCATTCCAACCTGAGAAATTGATTCTTTATCAAACGTATAACCGATAGTTATATTTTTTATCCTAATGTAATCTCCATCATATAACCATCTATCAGTAAAGTCTGGTAATCTAGCACCTTCCTCTTTAAAATATGCATTTCCATTACCCATAGTAAAGGCCTCGCCAGTTGGAACTCCTCCAACAGAGGGAAGACGTCTGGCTCCATTTGCCCATATTCCCAATTGATTTCTTCCTTGTTGTCCTGCGTCTGCATAACGACCAAAAAACCAATAAGCTTTGAAATCTAAAATAGCAGTAGTTAAAATTCTTGCATCAAAGTTTTTATATTTGAAAGTATTAGTGAATCCAATTATATAATCAGGGGTATTATTTCCAAGCTCAGTTCTGTCTTCAATACCAATAGTACCATTTCCGCTAGTATCTTTTATTGCTACGTTTCCAGCTACAGCATTATTAAGTAAAGGCTTACCTCCACCTGAAATATCAGATTCAGAATAAAGACCATCAGTTTCATACATATAGTAACTATGAAGAGGTCTTCCTACCATCGTTCTGTGAGTAGGTTGGTTTCTCGAAGTACCAATAAGTTGCTCTATACCATAACCTAATTTTGTTACTTTATTTTCATTATTGGTAAAGTTTATCGAACTGGACCAAGAAAAATCTCCGGTATTAATATTATTTGTGTTTAATTCAAGTTCCCATCCCCAGTTTTCTACCTCCCCAGAATTTAAAACACTTGATTGAGTTAATCCAGTAACTGCCGGAAGCTCAACATTTAACAAGACATCTGAAGTTATATTTTTGTAGTAATCTATAGAACCATAGATTTTATTTCCGAAGAAACCAAAATCTATTCCAATACCTTGAGTCGTAGTTGTTTCCCAACTCAAATCAGGGTTACTAGCAGTTGAAGGTGAAAAACCATATGATAAGGAATTGTTGAATGGGTAATTCGCTCCTGATAATTGACCAAACGAAGAATATGCTCCAATTCTGTCATTACCTGCTTGACCCCAACTAGCTCTTATTTTTAGTTGGTTTATATTTGGATTATCAATTATATCATTACTAAGCCTCCAAGCAACTGATGCTGCTGGGAATATTCCCCATTTATTATTTTCACCAAATTTTGAACTACCGTCTCTCCTAATTGTGAAATTAAATAAATATTTATCATCAAAATTATAAACAGCTCTTCCAAAATAGGATTGAAGAGAAGCTTCCATCTCATAATCATCCCATTGTCTGAAAGCTGTAGCAGCATTAAATGTCATTATATCATCACTTCCAAAATCCCAAGAATCTAGATAGGTATACTCCCAATCTTGTTCTTCAAATGATGTTCCAACTAAAAAATCAAGATTGTGAGAACCAAAAGTCAGGTTATATTTTGCTGTAAGTTGGTATAAAAATTTATTATCATTCCTATGCTCATTTCTAGCTTCCCTTCGAGCTTTTTTGTTTACCCACATTGGTTTGAAAAAATCGTAAGTCCAATCCTCAATATCCATTCCAAACTGACCCTTTAACTCAAATCCCTCAATAGGATTAACAGTGATATATGAAGTTACTAAAGATCTTTTTCTCTTGCCATAATCCTTAATATTTAACATCTGAAGAACTGGGTTTGGATTGTCAATTAATCCAAGTGGATGGTTTCTGTGATTAAAGTCAACGGGGATAGTTGGATCAGCAACCAGTGCTCGCATGTAAGCTCCCTCTTTTCTCTCGGCTTCCCTTCTACCTCTTTCTTTAGATACAGTAGTTGAGAGACTTAACCCAGCGGAGACTATATCATTGATTTGGTAATTTCCATTAGCTCTAAAGGAAAATCTTTCATATTTGGTGTTTAGGACAAGACCATCAGTAGCATTATAATTACTTGAAATCATGAAATTTCCTCCATCTACACCTTTGAAAATTGAGACTTGGTAATTCCTTCTGACAGCTTGCTGAGTAATTGCCTCTTGCCAATTCGTGTCAGTAACATCGTCAGGATTAGTGTACCACCATCTCCTGGGGTGATATCTGTTGGACCTTTCTGCAACAGTAGTTCCGTCATATACACCTCCGTTATCTTTTATGTATCTTAAGGTTTGCGCCCACTCTCTGTATTCGATATACTCTGGACCAGTAAGCATGTCAAGATCATTTCCAGGAGCAATCGCCTCAAAACCAGTGTAGACATCTAAATCAATTTTGGTTTGACCGACTTTGGCTTGTTTTGTTTTAATTATTACAACACCACCAGCAGCTCGTGCTCCATAAATTGCTCCAGCAGATGCGTCTTTTAATACATCAATAGATTCAACATCACCAATATTAATGTCTCTCATGCTCTCAACTGGCATTCCATCAATAATATATAGTGGGTTTGAACCACTAGTAATACTATTAGTTCCTCTGATTTTAATATTAAATTCAGCGCCAGGTAAACCTGAAGATTGTTGGGCATAAACCCCAGCAAGTTGTCCCGAAAAAGCCTCTCCCAAAGTTATAATTGGTCTATCTACAAGGCTTTCCGTATTTAATTTAGAAACAGAGCTTGTTAAGTTTGCTCTTTTAGTTGTTCCATAACCTGTCAATACAATTTCTTCTAGCTCATCAGATCCCATTTCCAAAGCTATATTGAATGAGTCAGCGTTAGAAACCACAATTTCTTTATCCATAAATCCGACAAAAGAAAAAGTCAATATATCTGAATCAGATACATTTATGGAATAGTTTCCATCAAAATCTGTTGATGTTCCGGTCTCAGTTCCTTTAATTACTACATTAACACCCGGCAAGGGAACGCCTGATTCGTCAGAAACATTTCCAGATACAGTCCTTTGAGCAAATGTAAAATTGAATGTCAAAGAAAGTAAAATGATCACACAATAGTGTAAGTTTTTTTGTTTCATTATAATTAATTTAAGTTTGGTTTCAAATAGTGTGCGCGCACATTATTTGTAAATGTAGTAAATTTAATCTAATGGTCATGTTCTAAGACTTTTTTTGTCATTTTCTCTACCCTTTTATTAATTAGCTTATTTATTAAAAAACCGTTTTCTATTTGACTAGAAAACGGTTATTAATTAGGAGACTAATTAATTTAATATCCAGGGTTCTGATTTATTTCATTTGTAGCAAGATCAATTTCAGTAAGCGGAATTGGTCGCAAATAATGATGTTCCTGAATATGGTTAAGACCTCCTATCCATGGGTTAAAGGCTTTAGATCTAGATATTAAAGTTCCTGTTCTTTTTAAGTCGTACCATCTTAAACCTTCTCCCATAAACTCTCGAGCCCTTTCATCCATTATCATCTCAATAGTCACAGAACCAGAAGCTCTATAACTTTTTGTTTCTAAAGAATTTAAATTATTTGGGTCAGCAGCCATATTTGCGGTGTTTGATGAACCGACGGCTCTATTTACAACTACGTTATAGTAATCTGCAGCAGAACCAAGTGATCCACTACTTGCTCCTTTAATAATAGCCTCAGCTGCTATTAAATATGCCTCTGAAGACCTCATCAAAGGGTGATCAAATTGACCAAAACCATTACCGTATGGAATTCCTGGCTCCCAAAATTTCCACATCATTGGAGTTTTATTTGCATTATGATAAGCAGATTCAGCTATCTTACCAATTTCATCATTATTAATAACAGCAAAATTTTGTTCTCCACCAATAATATCTTTTCCTCTTTCAGCTGATGTTGTTGCAGGATTATTCCAATCCCTGTACTCTACAACTACATCACCAGCATTTATATCAATTGGGGTAGCCCCTTCCGCTGGTATAAATCCTGGGTTATCAACAATCGCATAAACCTTTTCAACAAAATTTAAGGCATATCGTGAATCTGTATTAGGATCAAACAATCTCCAAACTCCAGGTAGTGTATTGTGATTACCAAGTTGTCTGTTGTAATCTGAGGTTCTTCCAGGGCTTCCTGGAGATTCATCATGACTTCCTCCAAAAATACTGTGGGAATTATTGCCTCCATCCCCAGTAAATTCTGCACCTGAGGCATCATCTGTTTCTAGAACATTTGTCAGAACTTGATCCGAGAATTGAACAGCAAAAATAACTTCACTATTTCTTGGATTCTGGTCTCCAGGTCCAAATGTTTGATTCGTTGGATCTTCTGATTTTTTTGGAAATAAATCAGCATAGTCAGAAACTAGAGGATATGCAGCAATCACTTTATCCGCATACTCTCTTGCAGATGTGAAATCAGAATTACTACCACCAAGAGAATTACTAAAATTCCATCCTCTTGTCAGATAAACTCTGGCCAAAAGATGTTGAGCAGCCCCTTTTGTTGCTCTTCCATAATCTGAAGCTGACACAGGTAATACAGACTCAGCTTCAATTAAATCGTCAATAATTTGATTATAAACATCAGCAGATGCTACCCTTGTAACTTCTTTGTTAGCTGAGGTAGTTTCAACAAGAGGCATTGGAATATCTCCAAATTGTTGAACCAATGAGAAAAGACAAAAAGCCCTAATGAATTTTGCCTCGGATACTCTAACATTTAAATTAGTGCCTGGATCTTTTACACTTGAGGATCTGGAAATTACAGTATTTGCCCTATTAATTGCCTTGTAGTGGTAAATCCAAAAATCACTCACTTCAGATACTCCATCAGTAAATTCTGGTCCATATGTAAAAATATTTGTGTTATTTTGATATCCCACTTGATCCCAAGCAGTTTGACGAGAAAACAAATCTGTTCCATTTAATGTTAAAGCCCTCAATTGAGAGATTGGCTTAAGCAAAGGATAAATAGATTTACTAAGGTCTTCAAATCCACCAGCAGATGAGAAATAAGAACCCGCAGTTTGATTAGAGATACTTTGCTCAATTAAAACATCATCTGTTTCACATCCTATTCCAAGAACTATTGTTATAGAAAGTATGATATTTTTAAATGTTTTCATTCTTGATTTAATTTCTTTAAAATTTTTCATAATATATATTCTTTTGAAATTAAAAGTTTAAGTTAATTCCCATAAGCATGGTTAAAGCTGGAAAATCATCGTTATATGCACCAGAATTATACTCGGGGTCGAATGTTAAAAAATCAGTAAAAATAAATGGATTTTGTAGTTGTCCATAAATTCTAAACCTTGAGACTCCAAGTTCATTAAGAACCATTTTGGGAAGGCTATATCCCAAAGTGATATCAGATATTCTTACAAAATCTGCCATCTGATAACTTAGTCCAACTCTTGAATTTCCTCCTTTTCTCTCATTTTTAGAGTTTAATCCTGGCCCCGTTAAAGGACTGTAGTATGTATTACTAGGATTTGTTTCCGTCCAGTAATCAATATCAGCTGACCTATTATATCTGTCACTAGCAATATCCCCAAACGTTCCATTAAGGAATGCGTTTGAATACATTAATCCTTGACGAGTATAAATGAAAAATGAAAGATCCCAGTTCTGGTAATTAATTTGATTTCTTAGGCCAGCAGTCCAATCTGGAGTTTCACTACCTAAAATCATCCTGTCATCTGAATTAATGTTCTTATCACCATTCAAATCTTGAATTTTTATCTGGCCAGGAACCTGTCCGTATTCAGCTGCTTCGGTTTCTTCACCAGTTTGCCAAATTCCTAAAAATTTATAAGAGTAATGAGCTCTAACCGACTCACCAACAAAACGTTTATTACCTATATCTTCAGTAAGACCACCAGCGAGTCTAACAACTTTATCTTGATTAGCAGTGAATGTTAGGTTTGTTGACCAAGTAAAATTTGGAAGAGTTAAGTTTACTGAATTAAGTGAAATTTCTATACCACTATTTTCAATCTCTCCTACATTATCTAAAACATTATTAAATCCAGAAGATGGAGGTACCTTATCATCTAAAATCAAGTCTTCAGTATTTCTTTTATAGTATTCCAAAGTTCCACTTATTTTTATATCACTTAAAGCAAAATCTAATCCAAGATTAATTTCCTTACTTCTTTCCCAAACTAGCCCCTGATTTGATAGGGCATTTATAGTATAACCTAAAGCTGAACTTCCATCAAAATCATAAAAAGTTTGATAGATATTTGCTTGAGTAGCATAAGGGGAAATACTTGCATTATTTCCAACCTCCCCATAACTGGCTCTTAATTTTAAATTTGAAAATAGTCCCAAATCTTTTATGAACGATTCCTCAGACATTCTCCATCCAAAAGCTGCGGAGGGGAAAAAAGCCCATTTATTTCCCTCAGCCAATTGAGATGCACCATCTCTACGACCAGTTACAGTCAATAAATATTTGTCCGCAAAAGAATAGTTTAGCCTTCCCATATATGAAACAATTGCAAATTCCTGAAGATTTGTATTATAAGCTTCAATAGTCGCTCCAGAGCCTGTATTGTGCCATAAAGACCTATATGGCAAATCTTGTACAGCAATATCCATTAGCTCTTGATATTCCTCAAAAACACTCAAAAGAACAGTTGCATCAAAGGAATGTTTTCCAATCTGCTTTTGGTAATTAAGAGTATTATCAATTGTATAGTTGGAAGTTTTAATATTGTTGGTAAGAGCTCTTGGATTTCTTGAACCCTTTTGAGCTTTAGTAAATGTACCCCTATATTCTCCTTCCCTTTGATTATTATTATATGCAGAATATGAAGTTTTAAACTTTAAACCTGGAATAAATTCATATTGCAGGTAAGCGTTAGCAATCACAGAATTAGACCTTCTTTGCCGTTGATAATTTTCTGGATCAATCTCTACCAGTGGGTTGATTACCTGAGAGTCATTAATACCCATGTAAAAGGCGTATGGTCCAACCGGACCGAAATTTGTATCACGCTTGTTAGGTTCTACAATATCATCAAAGTAAGCAGTACCAGTTGGTCTGGCTCTCATTGCAGATCTCACAGCCTCGAGTGACCCCCAATTTCTTTCGTTATCAGTAATGTAAGCTGTAAATCCTACCTTCATCTTTTCGGAAACTTTACTTTCTATTCCAGCATTTAGACTAAGTCTTGTGTACTCATTATTTTGAACCAATCCTTGCTCCAATTGTTTTCCTGCAGAAAAATTGTATGTTGTGGATTTTGATCCACCTGCAACTGATACAGTGTGGTTTTGTTGAATAGCATCTTGAGAAACTAGATCAAGCCAGTCTGTTGTAATTCCATTATCTACATTATATATTTCTTGAGCAGTGAAACCTCTACCAAATCTGTCCTCATCTTGATAAAGATCATAAAATTGTCTTGAATTCATCATATTGGGCATATGAGCCTGTGTTTTTACTCCATAATAACCGTTATAAGAAACGCTAGGTTTACCCTCTGTTCCTTTTTTGGTGGTAACTATAATAACACCATTTGCCCCCCTTGCTCCATATACTGCAGTTGAAGAAGCATCTTTCAAAATATCAATTGTTTGGATATCAACCGGATTTATATCATTTAAATTAGCTCCCAATATTCCATCGACAACTACTAGAGGTCTAGTTTTTTCATTATCAAAATTATTTAATCCCCTAATATTAATATCAATTTCATCTCCTGGCTTTCCACCTGTCCTAGTAACATTAACACCTGCAACTTGTCCCTGGAGGGAGACTGCAGCCTGAGTTGGGTTGGCCCTTTGAATGACTTCTGTTTTGATTTGAGCAATTGCCCCTGTTAAATCTCGTTTTTTGACAGAACCATAACCTGTTAAAACAATTTCCTCTAATTCATCTGAACCCATTTCTAAAGAAATATCAAATGATTCTGAATTACCAACTTGGATTTCTTGTTCCAAAAACCCAACAAAAGAGAATAGAAGTATATCATCTTCAGATGCACTAATTGAATAGTTTCCATCAAAATCTGTTGATGTTCCCGTCTCAGTTCCTTTAATTACGACATTAACTCCAGGCAGGGGTACTCCTGATTCATCTGAAACATTACCGGATATTGTCTTTTGAGCAAATGTTAAATTGAATGTCAAAAAAAGTAAAATGATCACACAATAGTGTAAGTTTTTTTGTTTCATTTAGTTTAGTTTGATTTGCGTGCACGCACACACAATTATTAAAATTTTTTTATTTAGCTCTTAAAAGTAAAGTTTAAATCCAGATTACACCAATATTTTACAAAAAAAACCGCTTTTATTAAAAATAGGCATTTATTAAATTATTTTAAAACAAGGGTTTTGAATTGATTTCATTGTTTTAAAGATCACTTTATAATGGCCTAATAATAGAATTTTGGAACTTTTTCGTTCAATAACGGCATCAGGGATTGGATTATTTTTTTATTGTCGGCTGCAATGTTAATGTTTTCATCAGGATCATTGAGATGATCGTATAATTCTATCATTGGTTCTTCCTCCCTAAAAAATTTGGTCAAACGGTATCGATCCGATCTAACGGTGACACCATTTTTCCAAAAACCATAAGCATGGTTTTTCCTAACTGCATGATCTGATTCAATTAGCTCCAATAAACTCTCACCATCCAAATTGTAAGGAGGGTCTATTCCGCAATAGTCCATAATTGTAGGATACAAATCAACCGATTCCACCACTGTATTGATTTCACTTTTGTAATGACGATCTCCTGGCAACTTAATAATCAATGCGCTTTTTAGTGACCTTTCAAAAAGAGTATGCTTACCCCACTTTCTGTCATTTCCCAAGTGCCATCCATGATCACCCCAAAGAACAATCATCGTATTTTTATCCAGACCTAATGAGTTAAGCTCGATCAATAGTTTACCAATCAGATTGTCAATGTAGCTTATTGAGGCGTAGTAACCATGAATTAGTTTTCTAGAGTATTCATCCGAAAGGGATTTTTCTAATGTTGGTTTTTCATCTGATAATTCATAGTTATAAAATTCCCCCATCCTACCGATACTTTTGGGGTTAACATCCTCAGGGATAAAAGGGTCAGATGCAACTGGAATAGTTAACCTATCATATAAATCCCAATATTTTTTAGGAGCATTAAAAGGTAAATGGGGTTTAAAAAATCCCACACCAAGAAAAAAGGGTTTACCCTGGTGTTTTAACTCTTTGAGTTGTTCTAAGGCGCTATTGAGAATTAATCCGTCAGGGTATCCGTTATCTGGCACATCCATATTTTCATATGGTTTTACCTGTTTTTTAAGGCTCTGTCGATTTTCACCACTACCATAAGCAAAAAATGCATTCCAACCTGTTTTCCACTTACCAGAATTAAATATAAAACGGTCCCAGCTGTGGGGCATTTCTTTAATATCTGAAGGTTTTTCATCATATCCATAAACTAGTCCGTCAACTGAATGACTCAATTTACCAATTCCTACAGTAGTATATCCGTTTTTTCTTAGTTGATGAACAAAGGATTCGGGTTGTTCTCTTTTTTTTTTTCGAGCCATTTCTTTATAAAAAACATTGTTTTCAAGATGAATCTTTTTTTGGGGTCTTAAACCTGTCATAAGGCTATATCGTGAAGCACCGCAGGTAGGAACTTGGACATAGTGTTTTGTGAAATAGCTACCCTCCATAGCCAATTGATCCATATTTGGACTTTTTACTACTTGATTTCCAAATACACCCAACTCGGGCCTGAGGTCATCCACAGAAATAAAAAGGATATTGGGCTTCTTTTCATTTAAATCTTTACTTGTGTTTAGTAGAGCCAAAGTGATAGTCAAAAACAAAAATGTATTATAAATTATTTTTTTTTTGAAATATGTTGGCTTCATAATAAAACAGCTATTTTGAATAAGATTTTAAAAGGTTAAAATTTACCAGTTTTGTTGTATGACATTTTTTATTTCCGGTCCATCTGTAATTGCATCGCCACAATCCTCTCTTAATTTAATCAATTCATTTTTCAATTCTTGTATGGTGGTTTTGAGAGTAGGGTTTTCATATTCATTTTTGAGCTCGAAGGGATCATTTTCCAAATCGTATAATTCCCAAGCAGGTGGTGTCGCTTCATTGGTGTAGGTTCCTTTCATCCCCAATGACAAACCATAATAAAATATCAATTTGTAACGATCAGTGCGAATACCCAGGTGAGCGGGCCGATTAAGCGCATGTGCATAATAACGATAATACATCTTATCTCTCCAGTCTTGAGGGGTTTCCATCAAGAGATTTTTTCTAAAACTTTTACCTTGGAATCCTGCGGGTTGTGGAATATCGGCGTATTCCAAAAGCAAAGAAGGAAAATCTATATTTAGGATGATGTCTTTTACTCTTTTTCCAGCTGGTATCTCTTTGGGATAACGAATCACGAAGGGCATTCGGGCAGACTCTTCCAGAAACATTCTTTTATCAAACATACCATGTTCACCCAGGAAATACCCTTGATCTGAAGTATAGATCACTATGGTGTTTTCGGTCAGATCGTTATCGTCCAAATAAGTCAACATTTCACCGATATTGTAATCAATAGCAGCTGCTGATTTTAAAAAGTCTTTTACAAATTTTTGATAGGTTTTTTTCCTAGCTTGTACTTCATCCAAGCCTCCGGTATCAAAGGGTAATCCAGGGTAGCTCCTTTTGTTTTTTAAAGAGGCTTGACGCCACCTCTCTGCCAAAATTTCCAGTATTTGACCTTCGAAACTCCGGCCAGAATGTTTAGGATCAAAGTCAAGTAATGATTTAGGCTCAGGAAGGGTGTCGTTTTCAAATAAATTTTTGAATCGATCTGGGTAGTCAAAAGGTTCGTGGGTTGCTTTGAAGTGAGTCATCAACATAAATGGCCTTTCTTTATCTCTTTGATCCAACCATTTAAGTGACTCCTCCATTATAACATCAGATGAGAATCCTTTGTATTCCTTACCCCCCCTATTGCCAAATTCCCAATTTTCTTTATTTTTCAAAATAGGATTATTGTATCTACCCTGGCCTGGTAGTATATTGAAATAATCAAAGCCAGAGGGTTTATCCTTGAGGTGCCACTTACCCACTAAGGCAGTTTGATAACCAGATTTTTGAATCAGTTGGGCTACATTTTCTCTTTTGGGGTTAAGGGCATCAGTTAAGTTATACACTTGATTAACGTGACTGTATTGCCCCGTAAGTATAGAAGCTCGACTAGGTACGCAAATTGAATTGGTGCAAAAAGCATTGTCCAAAACAACTCCCTCCTCTGCAAGTCTTTTAATATTTTGATTAACTACATATTTTTCCAAAACACCTCCATAAATACCCCACGCTTGACTGGTATGATCGTCGGACATAATAAAAATAATATTAGGTGGAGTTTCAGATTTTTGTGGAATAAAACTAACACATCCCATTGTCAGAGATAGCAGCAAATAAATTACAATGTATTTTAGATATATTTTTTTAAAATT
>CENP01229108.1_pt1 | contig 11526 bp, 10 predicted proteins | sample 361281 | NCBI WGS metagenome assembly CENP01 (sample SAMEA2591122, study PRJEB7988) | marine metagenome | biome: marine biome (ENVO:00000447); feature: deep chlorophyll maximum layer (ENVO:xxxxxxxx); material: saline water (ENVO:00002010), including plankton (ENVO:xxxxxxxx) | depth 70 m
ATAACAATATCATATGCTCTGGAAACAGTATTCCCTGGATCAACTTCCATAGCTTTCGCTTCTGCAACTGGAGCAGTAAAAGGATGGTGCAAGGAAGTCCAAGCTCCTTCTCCATCACGTTCGAACATCGGGAAATCTGTTACCCAGCATCCCGCCCAATCTTTTTCGTATAAATCGAGATCCTCTGCAAGCTTACTACGCAGAGCACCAAGAGAGTCGTTAACTATTTTTACTGCGTCCGCACCGAAAAAAATTACATCATTATCTTGCGCACCAACCCGCCCTAAAATCTCTTTAACTACATCATCTGGTAAAAACTTTAATATAGGAGACTGAAGCCCTGATAAACCCTGACTTAGGTCATTTACCCTTATGTATGCCAATCCACGTGCACCAAAAATACTTACATATTTCGTATAGTCATCGATATTTTTACGTGTAAGTCTGCCTCCTCCAGGCAGCCTTAAAGCGGCAATTCGTGAGCCAGGATCCTTCGCAGGACCGCTGAACACTTTGAAATCGACCTCGGTTAACAAATCTGCGATGTCCACTAATGGCAGATCAAAGCGTAAATCCGGCCTATCAGAGCCATACCTCAGCAAGGCATCTTTGTAAGTTATTTCAGGTAAATTACCCAAATCGACACCAATAATTTTTCCAAATAGCTCACGAATCATCTCTTCGGCAAGATTCATAATCTCTCGTTCTGATAGAAAGCTAGCTTCTATGTCTATTTGGGTGAATTCAGGCTGTCTGTCGGCACGCAGATCCTCATCACGAAAACAACGTGCGATTTGATAATAACGATCAAAACCAGACATCATTAATAGCTGCTTAAAAAGTTGGGGGGATTGCGGGAGAGCAAAAAAGCTACCTGGCTGTGTGCGAGAAGGCACAAGGTAATCACGAGCACCTTCTGGGGTGGCCCTAGTCAATATCGGCGTCTCCATATCGACAAAACCTTTGGAAGAGAGGAAATGTCTTACTTCGTGGGTAACTTGGCTACGCACGCGCAACTTTTCCTGCATCTCTGGCCGCCTGAGATCAAGATATCTATACTTTAATCGAACATCCTCGCCAGCAGATGAATATTCATCAAGTTGAAATGCTGGAGTAACGGCCATATTAAGTATGGTCAGGTCCTTGCCCAGCACTTCTACCAAACCTGTTGACATTTTGGGATTTACAGCTGCCGCATCGCGAGCGCGGACAAGGCCCGAAATATGCAAAACATACTCATTTCTTACCTGATCTGCTAGCTCAAAACTAGTTTTAGTGTCTGGATCAAAAACCACCTGGATAACACCTTCATGATCGCGCACATCAAGAAAGATAACACCTCCGTGATCGCGCCGGCGGTGCACCCATCCACATAGCTCCACTTCATTGCCAATATCACCATCTCCAAGAAGGCCGCAATACTGTCTATGCATATTTACATTCCTATCCTGTTAACTCTTTGTTTATGACTACCCTAATCTGAGTAATGCTAGTCGAACTATTCACTCTTTACTGAGGAGTCTCCAGATTTTTTGCTATCATTTTTTTTCCCACCTGATTCTTTGGTAGATGATTTCTCGCTGCTGTCACTTGTTTTTGACTTCTCAGAGTCACTCACATTTCTTCTACCAGTTGTCTTAAAATCTGTCTCATACCAACCACCCCCCTTAAGACGAAAAGCAGCTGCCGAAACTAGTTTGGATAATTTTGACGCCCCGCAACTTGGACAAACCTTTAGAGGATCATCACTGATTTTTTGTAGCTTCTCCAACTTGTACCCGCATGCTTCGCATTGGTATTCATAAATCGGCATTACAACCCCAGCGTTTGAATCGGATTAGGGCGAGAAATTATACAGAAAAGGTGTGCTATGGCGAATCTAGAGATCCGCTTAGCTGCCATTACACCGAAATGAGTACACGCTCTTGCGAGCTCTGAAGCAATCATATATAAATCTTTCTAAATTTATTTTTGCAAATGGCCACCAATCTAGGGCGAATTTCCAAGAAGTGGCGTGAAAACTCTCGGTAGAACTTCTAAACTTATAGAGAATTCAGTTTTTCAGTATGTAAGTCCGTTTTACTAAGAGATTTATAGGTGTTCTAACACTAGTTTTAATTAAGCAACGTTTTAGTTTGGAAAACTGAATCATAAGGACGTTATGAAAGCATCAAAATATAACATCAACACTTTGAAAGAGGTGCCCGCAGATGCTGATATCATAAGCCATCAACTAATGATCAGAGCTGGTTTTATTAGAAAAGTTGCCTCTGGGATTTATAATTGGTTACCCATTGGCCTTCGCGTACTACACAAGGTTGAAAATATAATCCGTCAGGAGATGAACGCAGCGGGAGCCCTGGAAGTGACTATGCCTGTGGTTCAGCCAGCTGAATTATGGCAAGAGTCTGGCAGATGGTCTCAGTATGACGAAGGGATGTTATTGAAGTTCAAGGATCGACACCAGAGGGACTTTTGCCTCGGACCGACTCACGAAGAAATAATTACTGATGTAGCAAAAACTGAACTCAGAAGTCATAAACAACTACCCGTGAACTTCTATCAAATTCAAACCAAGTTCCGTGACGAGACCAGGCCTCGATTCGGTGTCTTGAGAGCGCGAGAGTTTATCATGAAAGATGCCTATTCCTTTCACCTAGATCAAGAAAGTCTCGAAGGAACCTATCAACTGATGCATGATACATACGCCAAGATCCTCAATAAAATGCGACTTAAATTTCGAGCAGTAGATGCAGATTCGGGAAGTATTGGCGGGAATGCTTCTATGGAATTCCACGTCCTTGCAGATTCTGGTGAAGATAAAATTGCTTTCAGCACAGAGAGCTCTTATGCCGCCAATATAGAGATGGCCGAGGCTAAGGCGCCGGCTAATGAAAAAACGGTAATGCAATCCCTACAAAAGATCGCAACCCCAAACGCTAAAACTATCGAGGAAGTCTCGAAGTACCTTAACATTCCTATGAGTCGGCTAATTAAAACTCTCGTTGTCAAAGGAAAAAATGTTCCTTTTGTTGCACTCGCTCTAAGAGGGGATCACCAATTAAATACTCTCAAAGCTGAAAAGATTAGTGAAATTAGTAAACCCCTTACGATGGCTACCGAAAAGGAAGTTTTTTCAGTCTGCGGAGCTTCAATAGGGTCGATCGGCATTGTTCGTCTCGATCTTCCGATCATAGCGGATCGAAGTGCAGCAGCCGTGAGGAACTTTGTTTGCGGGGCAAACGAAAATGACTTTCACCTGGCAAATGCAAATTGGGAACGAGACACCAAATACAATGCGGTTTATGACCTTCGGAATATTGAAGAAGGAGACCCAAGTCCGGACGGAGTGGGACAAATTAAATTCAAACGCGGTATCGAAGTGGGTCATATCTTTCAGCTTGGGAAAAAATACTCTGAGAAAATGAACGCAAAGGTCCTCGATGAAAAAGGGGCTTCTCGAGTGATGACTATGGGTTGCTATGGAATGGGGGTATCACGATTAGTCGGAGCGATAATTGAGCAACATCACGACGAAAATGGAATTGTATGGCCGACAATAATTGCCCCGTTTCATATAGTAATTATCCCCATAAATTCCCATAAATCAGATCAAGTAACTCAAGTAACTCAGGATATATATACTCAATTGATTGCCAATGACATCGAGGTACTGCTAGATGATCGCGAAGGGTACAGACCCGGAGTAAAATTCATGGATAGTGAACTTCTAGGAATTCCATTTCGTCTTGTAATTGGAGAACGGGGATTAACAGAGAATATAGTTGAGTTGACTTCAAGACGGTCTGGAGAAATCCAAAAGCTACCGCTCAAGTCAGCCACCCAAAAAATCATGGAATTTCTAAAAGTTAGTCTAGGTTCGTAACCGACATAATAGAGTCGCGCGTTTGAGGACCGACAAGTTCGGCATGAATAGTGCCCTCCGGCGATATAATAATCGTAGTAGGCAATACCAGTGGGCGTTCGTATCCAAATTGCTCATAGGGATCTGCCGCGAAGACTGGAAACCTAATACCCATTTCTTTAATGTTCTCCTCCATCTCGCTAGAGCCCACAGGCTCAAAATTTACCCCGAAAACCCTAAGACTCTCAGGTTGCTCACGAGACAAGCGATTCAGCTCTGGAATCTCTTCTCGGCAAGGCCCGCACCAAGTAGCCCAATAATTTATTACAATCCATTTCTCAGCAAGAACCATATTAGAAGGTCTTTCGAGAGAGGAATCATATGATTCCGACATCCCACAAGAAACTAAGAGAAGATAAATCAGCGGAGTTAGAATTCTCGACACGAACATACACCTTTGACGAGTACGTAACCCGCAGGACTAATGGATAATTTTTCCATAAGTCTCATATCCTGATTTACTAGCAAACTGCTGTTTATCTCCAGAAGACCCCTCGGTAGATCGAACTTCATATCTTCGAGTTGAAACATGGCCATCTAGCATTGCAGGGATATCACGAAGAAATTCATCCATATGATTTGTTTCTAAATGAGCATGCAGCGCCTTAATTGATTCCCATTCCTGGAACAAAAGAAGTGTATTAGGATCTGAAAGACCAATATAAAATTCGTAAGAAATACAACCCAATTCTGAGCGAGTAGCCACCGCCATTCGACGCATAATTTTCAAAGCATCTTCCCTGAGATCATCTTTAAGAGGGAAAGTGCCATAGACAATAATCATTCAAATCGGACCAGAAAAAATGACGCAGAAGTATACAACTTTTCCCTAGCGACACCTAGACTCGATCAAAAATAAACTCTCGATACCTAAAAGATTATATTAGTTCTCGCGGTGAACAGCGAAAGGAGCCCAAGTTTGATTTACAGGCATGACTTCAAGTTGATTTATATTAATATGGGATGGGAGTGACGTAATGAAGAAAATAATATCTGCAATATCAGCAGCAGATAAAGGTGTCATACCGTCATATACTCTATCAGCTTTTCTTCTATCACCCTCAAACCTCACCAAAGAAAATTCTGTTTCACACATGCCTGGTTCCACACAGGTAACGCGAACATTCTTACCTAGCAAATCGGTTCTCAGGTTTCGCGAGAACTGTTGGACAAATGCTTTTGTTCCTCCATAGGCGTTTCCTCCAGGATAAGGCCAGCTTCCGGCAACGCTCCCCAGATTTACAATATGACCACCTCCTCTGGACACTATCTTAGGTAAAACGGTTCTTGTACAGTACATTAACCCTTTTATGTTCGTGTCTACCATTGTATCCCAATGATCAAGGTCAACCTCATCTCCCCCCTCAAGTCCCAAAGCTAAACCTGCATTATTTATGAGGACTTCGATATCAGAGAATGATTCTGGCAAGGAGGACAAAGTTTTCGAAACACGCTGTCGATCACGAACATCCAGTTCTATGCCAATACAATCAGTTTTATCAGATAGCTCGTCCACCAAGTCATTAACGCGGTCCATTCGCCTAGCAGCCAACACAAGCTTTTTACCAGCTCTAGCAAATCTGCGGGCGGTGGCTTGCCCAAAGCCTGATGAGGCTCCTGTAATTACTATACTACCGCTCATAGACGTGTAACTCCCTCTGGCAAATAATTTAATATTTCATTGCTTCAAGTCTATTCCGTGAGGGCCGATATCGAAGCAACTTTTTATAGATGACGGACTGCTTTGATATACGCTTATGAAAAGCATAAAAATCAACTGCTCTATGCCACGCATCCTTAAGACCATGCCTATTAATAGACACAGTAGTATTGACTATCTTTTGTAACCTGTCAGACATAATACCAATTTGAAACACTGGGGTAAGCGCGCCACTCTTTTCCTTTTTCATACGAAAAAGTATCCCTCGAACCTTTTCTCCTTCGCTAAAGATCGCTGATCTCGCTGCCTCAGCTTTAGCCTTAACCTGCATTCTTTCCAGGACCAAGTCTCTCTTTTCCACCAAAGCTTTGACCTTCGCTTTCTCAGGCCCAGTGAGTTTCTTTCCGTTCTTCCTTAACGAAAAATACTCCTGGTAAGTCTTACCAGAAATTTGACGCCTGACTCGAAACCCATGGAAACGGGCAGTATCAAGACGCTCTACACTCATCTTATTTGCCTGCTAGAATATTCATAATCAAAAGTCCTAAAAATGTGCAGATCAATCGGCTCAAACAAGGGCATTAGTGAATCCATAGGAACTTCGTCAATAATACAATAATTGACTAAAAATTGAACGACTAAGTTTTTTACTCTTGGCTTATTTTTATCGGTGGGAAATGATAATTTTCGGTTCCCTATAATCAACAAGCAGCATACTGAGATAGGAGCACAGCCAGTGGTATCGAAAACTGGTCTGTTATACTTCCTAAATTCACCCTATGTGAAAGTAATATTTATGGTTGATATAAATCTAAAAAATCAAACACCTACAGCATGGCTGAACCGAGTTCTTGAACACTTCAATGAGTTTTTAATAGACCACGCAGCTAATGAGCGAAAAGCAGCTATGACGGCTATGTCTATGGTGGCTCATTACCCGGACCGAGTTTCCCTGGTAGAGACGATGATTGATTTGGCGTTAGAAGAGCTAAATCACTTTAGACAAGTGGTAAAGATTATCAATCAACGGAAGCTAATCATTCCTCCCGATAGAAAGGACCCATATATAAGTAAACTTCGAGCACAATTTAATAACGGCAGTGAAAATTACTTACTCGATCGTTTGCTTTGCGGAGCAATAGTCGAGGCTCGCGGTGCAGAGCGGTTAATGATGGTTTCAAAGGCGCTAGCTAATAAAAGACTCGCGAAGTTTTACCTCTCTCTCGCGACGTCGGAGAAGAAACATTATCTTATTTTTTTAGATCAAGCTTCTATATTTTTCGAAGACGAAATAATAAAGTCGCGTCTCGAAGAATGGCAAGTCATAGAAGGAGATATAATTAAAACATTACCGACTCTCCCTAGATTGCACTAGTTTTAATCATGAGCAAAGTTATCGAAAAGTATCTAAGCTTATATGCAGAATCTGAAGCGAGAGATCTCTTAGATGTATTAAATATTGATAGCACTTGCCTTGCTTGTTATGAACACTGTTTGGTAATCCCTGCATTTCAAGAGAACTTTGAAGACTTATTAAAAGTCTGGAGAAACCTAACTAAAGATGTATTGATAATCATAGTCGTTAACTCCTACTTAATAGATGACTTTCGAACCACCGATCTATTCGATCAATTTTGCAGACAAAGCTCGATAAAAAAACTTACGCAGAATATTTTTTTCTTAAAAAGATCATTAGAAAAAGATATTCTTCTTGTAGACCGCTGTCATCATTCGACAATTATTCCAAGAAGAAATGGTGTTGGGCTAGCGCGTAAGATCGGGGCTGATATTGCATTATCTTTGATTCTTAAGAGGATAGTACTTGAACCGAAAATTGGGATAACGGATGCTGATGTCCGTTTACCTCCGACTTACTTCGAGCCTAAAATGAAACCAGGGGATGCGGCCCTAATCTATCCATTCAAGCACTTCGCTGGTAATGATTTAAAACAGGAAATCTTACTATATGAAATATCTATGCTTTACTACTCTGCAGGTGTCAAATGGAGTGGATCTCCCTATGGATTTACCACTATTGGCTCCCTAATTATTCTTAACCCCGAGCATTATTCCCAAGTAAGAGGATTTCCAAAAAAAAGTGCCGGAGAAGATTTTTATCTACTTAATAAGCTAGCCAAGGTCGGGAATATTCGCAGTACGAAAAGGCCGATCATCGAAATAGAGGCTCGTCTCTCAAACCGAGTTCCTTTTGGAACAGGTCCCGCTCTCGCAAAAATCCGGGGTCTCAATGAACCTTTTGAAGATTATACATTTTATAGTCCTCAGATCTTTATAGATCTACGTTTCTTTCTAAGAGCCTTCTCGCAGATATGGGAAACAAAGGATGTAACCCTCTTGTATCGCAGCAAACCTAACTTGGACAGGTATTGCCAAGAATCGGGTTTCTACTCTCTGGTTGAACAACGTAAGAAAGGAACTAAGTCAGTCACAGCCTTTAATAGATGCTTACATGAATGGTTTGATGCTTTAAAGACACTCAGATTTATACATAGAATGCGAGATCTTTATCCTTCCGTAAGAATAATAGGGATTGAAGATGCACCCTTCGTAGACACGTACGACACTCTAGAGGAACTTAGGGAACAGCTTGCTAAGAGATGTCTAGATTAACATGCTAAAGTATGAGTATTAGTTTTTGATGAATGTTAACGATAAATGTATAAAGTTTTTATTGACGGTCATATCGGCACAACGGGTCTTCTCATCCAAAGCCGACTGGAAAAAAGAAACGATATAGAACTGCTGACCGTAGCTGATGTAGACAGAAAAACTGCAGGGGTAAAACGAGAAATCATGTCTATTGCAGATGTGGTGATACTATGCCTACCTGATGACGCGGCGAGAGACTCTTTCAAAAATGGCGCTGACAACACTCGATTTATCGACGCGAGCAGTGCTCATAGAGTAGATCCCAGATGGGTATATGGATTACCTGAATTAAAACACGGACAACGACGGGCTATAAGTAATGCGCATCGTGTTACAAATCCGGGATGTTGGGCAACAGGTTTTATTACATTAATCGCACCGCTCATTAGCGAAGGGATCCTTTCCAAAGAAAGTAGGCTAACAAGTAATGGTGTTTCAGGATACAGTGGAGGAGGGAAAAGTTTAATCGACCGCTATGAGACACGACAACTCAGTCACCCAGCGGGGCTCTGGTATTCCCGCCCATACTCTTTGGGACTAACTCACAAACATATACCAGAAATGGTTTTTTATTCTGAATTGAACATTGAACCTATATTCCAACCGAGTGTCGGACACTATCATCAAGGAATGTTGGTAAGTATCCCCTTATTTTCTGAACAGCTAAATAAACATAGCCGTTCGATGGATGATATTCATAGATGTCTCAATCAAAGATATCAAGGAGAGTCATGTGTTACTGTGCATCATCCGAATGATGAAACCTCATTAGACAGAGGTTTCATTGACCCCCAAAAAAATAATAAAACCAACAAACTGGATATTTATATATTTGGAAGAAAAGACCAGATATTACTTATCTCTGTCTTAGATAATCTTGGCAAGGGAGCATCAGGAGCAGCAGTACAAAATTTAAATCTAATGTTAGGGCTTCCGGAGCTCTCTGGTTTATAGGAAAAAGGTAATTTCATGGGTATAAATGATTTGAGCATTACTCAATTAGAGTCTAAAAAGACAGAATTAGAAAAAAGATATAGTTCGCTACAAGCAGAAAATCTAGTTCTCGATTTGACACGTGGAAAACCATCAAGCGAACAACTAGACCTATCAAATAAACTGGATGGAATTCTCGAGGATTTCTTCTTATTACAGGATGGAACAGATGTTCGGAATTATGGAGGGATTCGCGGTATCCCTGAAGCAAGGACTATAGGAGCTGTCTTTTTTGATGTTGATCCTGAAAGTGTGATGGTGGGAGGTAATAGCAGCCTTACTATGATGTATCATTATTTAGCGCACATGATGCCTCTTTGGCGCAGCGAAACCGAAATTGTTAAATTTATATGTGTGACTCCTGGGTATGATCGGCATTTCACTATCTGTGAAAAACTTAATATTGAAATGGTATCAGTTGGATTCAATGAAACTGGCCCAGATATGGAAACTGTTTTTTCCATGGTAGAAAATGATTCATCTATAAAAGGAATTTGGTGTGTTCCAAAGTACTCTAACCCGACAGGGCACACCTACTCAAAAAAAACAGTCGAACGCTTCTCTGAACTTGGGAAAATAGCGGGCACCAACTTTAGAATTATATGGGATAACGCGTATGCTGTTCATCATTTAGGGGGCAGCCCAGATAAATTAGAAAATATAAAAGAAGCCTGCGAAAAAGAGGGCACTCTGGACAGTATGATAATGTTTGCTAGTACTTCAAAGGTTACCTTCGCGGGTTCTGGTATCTCGTTTGTCGGTTCCTCGCAAAAAAATCTAGACAATTTTGAGCAGTATTTGTCCGCCCAGACTATCGGTTTCGATAAAGTCAATCAGTTAAGGCACGCACGTTTCCTAAAGAATGAGGAGGAGATTAATGCGCATATGGAAAAGCATAGAGAAATAATTCAACCAAAATTCGCCATAGTAGAAGAAAAACTTACTACCTCTCTAGCAGGGATGGATATTGCCTCTTGGACAAAACCAAATGGGGGTTACTTCGTCTCACTTGACACAACTTTTAAAGTTGCGGATCAAGTGATAAAACTGGCAGACAAAAGTGGAGTAAAACTAACTCCTGCAGGCGCAACTTTTCCCTATGGTAATGATCCAAATAACAGTAATATCAGAATAGCACCAACGTTCCCACCGCTAGACGAGCTTGAAAAAGCGATGGATGTCTTGGTGCTATGTATTGAGCTTGCGACGGTGAATTATCTACTCAATAAATGATGTTAAGTCCTTTAGACAGTTTTATTATTATCATTTATTTCCTTATCTTATTTTTCATTGGGATTTTTTTTGGAATAAAAAACACATCGACGGAAGACTATTTCCTCGGTGGTAGGAAATTCAGGGGCTGGGTTTTAGGGATATCTCTTGTTGGTACATCAATTAGTTCGATCACATTCTTAGCCTACCCTGGTGATGCTTTCAAAACAGCTTGGCTACGCTTTCTTCCAAATCTGATGTTACCGATTGCAGTTCTAATTGCCGCTTATTATTTTCTACCTAGGTTACGTATAGGAAAAGCAACGACTGCCTATGAATTCCTTGAAGAGAGATTTGGATCGTCCGTTAGGATTTATGGAGCAGGGTCATTTATAGTGGCTCAATTTGTTCGTCTTAGTTTAATCCTCTACTTAGTCGGGCTGGTCTTACACCAAATCATTGGTTTTTCTGCTAATGAATGCATAATTTTAGCAGGCGTCGCGGTAGCCATGTACACCGTTTTAGGAGGGATTAACGCGGTCATATGGACTGACGTCATACAGACCATAGTCCTTGTACTTGGCGGGCTAATCTGTATGTTTGTAATCGTAGAGTCCCTGCCCGGTGGGTTCAGCCAGATTATCGAAGTGGGAAAAAATCACGGCAAGTTAGCTTTTTCAGAACTCAGAAATGGACAACTGACACCTGTAGCTTGGGGACCCAGCCTCAGTGAAAAAACTATTACTATGATGCTTCTTATTGGCCTTATTAGTTGGCTGACCGAGTATTCAAGTAATCAAAATACGATACAACGCTTTAATGCAGCGAGCTCAGAAGTGGAGGCTCGAAAAGCAATGTATATCTGTGCCGCTGTGAGCCTACCTACTTGGGCCTTTTTCATGCTGCTAGGTACGGCGCTATACGTGTTCTTCGAGAGCTTTCCTGCGGCGCCAGCTACTGAAATTATTGCAGGACTCCGAAAAGCAGAGGAAGTAATCCCTTATTTTATTATTCATCACCTCCCCAAAGGTATCATCGGTTTAGTTTTAGCTGCGATAGTGGCAGG
>CENP01027565.1_pt1 | contig 11521 bp, 15 predicted proteins | sample 361281 | NCBI WGS metagenome assembly CENP01 (sample SAMEA2591122, study PRJEB7988) | marine metagenome | biome: marine biome (ENVO:00000447); feature: deep chlorophyll maximum layer (ENVO:xxxxxxxx); material: saline water (ENVO:00002010), including plankton (ENVO:xxxxxxxx) | depth 70 m
ATAAAAAAAACTTCTTCAAATTTAATTGTTATGGGCGACTTTAATGTTTCTCCAGAGGATATTGATATAGGGATTGGCGAACAAAATGCAAAGAGATGGCTTAGGGAAGGCAAGACCTCCTTTCAACCAAAAGAAAGGGAAATGTGGAATACTATCAAAAGTCTTGGTTTTGTAGATTCTTGGAGAGAGGTTTATCCGAGTGAATCTTCAATTTATTCATGGTTTGATTACAGATCAAGAATGTTCGATCAAAATCCAAAAAGAGGATTGAGAATTGATCATATACTTATCTCAGAACATTTAAAAAATTCTATTTGTGATGTTGGTATTGATTATGATGCTCGCGCAATGGAAAAACCATCTGATCACTGTCCGGTATGGCTTGAATTAAGTGAGTGAAATAGAATTTCGAGCTCCTAAGAATTCAAACGAACTTAAAGAATATGATTTGTTCAGATGGACTTTGTTAAGAAAGCCGATAGGAAAATCTATTGAATCTTTAAAAGATAAATATGACACTTTGGCCTTTCATCTTATTGGAATAAAACAAGGCAAAATAGTTGCATGTGGCAGACTCCACTTTAATAATTTAAATGAGGCTCAAATTAGATATATGGCTGTTGATAATAGTCTTCAAAAACAAGGTATCGGGAAAAAAATATTAGTATTACTTGAAGAAAAAGCAAAAAAAAAGAACGCTAAAAAGATAATCCTAAATGCAAGAAATCATGCTGTAACGTTTTATAAAAAATCAGGCTATGCGGTTTTAGGAAAATATACTGGTTCAGACACTGAGATACCGCACACATCAATGGAAAAATGTATCCAATTACCTTCTGAGCATAAAAAAATTTTTTAATAAATCAGCAGCCTCTTTCTCAAATAAACCAAATTTGTATTTAACACTATGATTTAAATATTCTTTATCCAACAAATTATCAACTGAAACTATTGAACCTGTTTTTGGTTCTTTTGTTGCAAATATCATAGATTCTAACCTTGCATCAATGATTGCCTTTGCACACATATGACATGGCTCAAGAGTAATAAAGATAGAACACTTATTTAGTCTATAGTTTTTTATTGTCTTTGACGCTGCACGAATTGCATTAATTTCTGCGTGAGAAGTTACGTCTTGATCAGAAATGACATTATTTCTTCCTTCACCAATTATTTCTCCATCTTTAACTACAACCGCTCCTACAGGGACTTCTCCGTGATTAAAAGATTCTTTAGCTTTTGTTAAAGCAGATTGCATAAAGGATTTTTCTTCATTTGAAAAGATCACTATTAGTATAGTTCTATACTAGCAATATCTAATTCAGCAGAAAAATCTTTACCATAAGCAACTAGACCTATAGACCTAATAATATCTGTATTAATGCCGTTACTATTATTCCTAGAGTATTTGAATTCACTCAATGGCAAATCAATAGTTTGCCAATTTTTTGTTGCATAAAATGTTTCGTAATAATAATTCCAAGGCAGCATTCTTGGAGCTCTTAGATGCACATAATATTCATTATTATTGCCTCTCACATTAATTCGAATGCCTTTATAATCCTCAGTATTGATATTAATATCAACTCTAGATTGAATAAATCCACCATTATTTTCGGTGCTAACATTTCCCTCAAGTCTATAGAATTTTTTATCATTTTCTTTAAGTTCATAAAAATTTACTACTGAAATACCTCCCATAACTTGGTCGGATATTGCATTCCAGTTTGCTCTTACGTCATCCAAATTATCTATAACCATTGAAAATGTATTTAAGCAAAAAAACGATAGGAATAATAATTTAATTTTTGACACGATTAATCTAAGTATGTCTCTTTATCTGCTTTAAACCAAGGTAATTTCACAACTTTTGCGTTTAAATCTCCATTTGGGCTAATGACGATAATCTCACTACCCTCATCAGAATAATTAATATCAACAATAGCTAAGGCTATATTTCTTTTGAGCCTAGGTGAGAAAAAAGCTCTTGATAATCTTCCTACTTTAATACTTTCATTATTGTTAATTGGCCAAAAATTTTCTGGTGATTTGATAATAGGATCTCCTTCTATTTCTAATCCAACTAATTTTTCTTTAATTCCATTCTTCTTAATCTCACTTAAGGCTTTCTTACCAATAAAATCAATTTCTTGATCAACATCAACCAATCTTCCAAATCCTATTACAAATGGATTATGTTCTCTTCCAAAGTCACTGCCATAAGATAATAGTCCTCCTTCAATAGTTCTTATAGTATTAGGTGCTATTACCCTTCCATTAAATTCTTTAGCAGCTTCGTAAACTAATTCAAAAAGTTTATTTCCCAATTTTCTATCTTGAAGATAAAGCTCATAACTTAACTCTCCACTCCAACCAGTTCTTGCAATAACCATTGGTATATCATCAAGTGAGGTTTGCTTCGCTTTATAATATCCAAGATCATCATGCACACCATTGAAAAGTTTCTGTATTAATTTACCTGATTTTGGTCCACTAATTTGTAAAGGAGAGACATCAGGCTCATGTATAGAAACATCCATACCTGAATTAATTGCAATGCCTTGCAACCATAAAATAACATCTCCATCACCTGGAGATATCCAAAATTTGTTTTCTTCAAGCCTTAGTAAACATGCATCATTTATTATTCCACCATCCATATCAGTAAGAATTATGTATTTACAAAAACCAATCTCACACTTTTCTAAGTTTCTTGGCTGTATATATCTCACGAACTTATATGCATCTGGACCATTAATTTCAATTTGTCGTTCAGCTGCAAAGTCACCAAAGGTTACATCATTAATTAGGCTTTCATATTCCTTTTGAGGATCAGAAAAACCAGTTGGTAAATACATCTTATTGTACACAGTGAAACCTGTAACACCATACTTTAGATTTGAATCATAATAAGGTGATTTCCTAATTCTAGTTCCAATTCCAATTAATAATGGTAGTTGTGATTCTGACATGAATACTCCTTAATTTAAGAGTATTTTAATCTCAAAATATCAAATGAGTAAATGCATTATTTGAATATTTAGTCTATTATTTGTATAGAGTTTTTGGGGAAAAAAATGGGCAAAAAAAGATTCTTTGATGATAGATTGAAATATCTATCGTTTATTCAAAATACTGGTGAAAAGAAAGCAATTTCAGAAAAACTATATCCACATATTGCATCACTTCCTAATAATAAAAGCTATTTAAAAATATTAGATGCTGGCACTGGTGATGGAACCATATTTACAAATCTTATAAAAGGGTTTCATCGGTATCATCCATACAGTTCATTGTTGATGGCTGGTAAAGAGGTAAGTTTTGAAGATCTAAAAAATACTCTAGAAAAAATGCCCGACAGATTTGTTGAACATCCTAATTTATTAATTACTATGACAAATGTTAAATTTTCTGAAATATCTGAAGTAGAAAATAAAAAAAGTATCAATGGCAAAAAAATTAAATCATTTAATTTAATTTTAAAGAGTGATAATTCATTTGATTTTAATAAACAAATTACAGGAAGCATGATAGGTAATTTTATTAAAAGAAACTGGGGAATTGAAATTAATAAAGCTGGGAGAACTTCATACTCAAATCCATGCATCATAAGAATATACAGGGAAGACCATAAAAAATATTTAAGCCCTTTTATAACTAGAAGTTATAAAGATGATATGTATGATTTAATTATTGCATCACAGGCCTACAGAGCCGCATCAAATGTTAATGTTAAGGTAAAAAATGTGATTGGACCACTTATGAATTTACTAAATAAAAATGGATGTCTAGTTGTGACTCATTCATCAGGAGGAAAGTCCGTACAAAAAATACTTAAAACTGCATTTAAAGATTTAGAGGCATTTCCCAATAAAGCCATTGATATAATTAATTTCTTAAAAGAGGAGGCAGGTGGTTTTGAATCTAAATTTAGCTTTGGAAAACCTTTAATATATAACTTTCAATTTAGAAAAACACCTGATCAAAAAGTTTCTGAACTGTTTGGAAACGATTTGGATTCAAAATGGGCAAATATACTTTATGTAGGCCAGATACCAGAAAAAAATATTTTAAAAGTTGAAAGAAACAAAACCCTATTTAGCAATGTAAAAAAAATTCTTAATAAAACAAAGAATGTTGAATTTGAAAATGAAATCTTCAAAATAAAAAAAATAAAATAATGAAAATTCTAATAATGGGTTTACCTGGAAGTGGAAAAACCTATCTAGCAAAAAGAATGCAACCTCTTCTAAATGCAGCATGGTATAACGCCGATATTGTAAGAGAGATGGCAAATGATTGGGATTTTTCACCACAAGGAAGAATTAGGCAAAGTCTAAGAATGAGAAATCTTGCTAATTTTGAAAAGGAACATGGGAGAATTGTTATTTGTGATTTTGTATGTCCTACTAAAGAAACAAAAGAAAATTTTGACCCAGATGTAACTATTTGGATGAATACAATTCAATCTGGCAGATATGAAGATACAAATAAGATGTTTGAAGAACCTACTAATGTAAGCTTTAAAATTACTGAAATGAATGATAATAATCACGAAATAATATCGAAACAAATTCTTAAAAATGTTTGATTGGAAGAAACCAACAGTACAGATGCTTGGAAGGTGGCAACCTTGGCATCAAGGCCATCAAGAACTTTTTAAAAGGTGTATTAAAAAAACTGGTCAGGTAATAATTCAAGTCAGAGATGTTGAAGGTGCCTCTGGAGGAGAAGATCAAGATGATAACCCATTTTCATGGGAAGCCGTATGTAACAATATTGAAGAAAATTTGAACAAAGATGGTTATAAAAAAGGTATTGATTATGAAATTATGCTAGTTCCAAATATTACTAATATTTCTTACGGAAGAGGCGTAGGTTATGTTTTTGAAGAAGAAGTATTCAATGAAGAAATATCTTCTATTAGTGCAACAAAAATAAGAGCTAAACTTAGAGACAAAGGAGAGTTGTAAAACTACTCAATCTTAAAAGTTAAACCTGCATTTTCTTCAAGTCTCTTTACTAATTTTTTACCCAATGAAGCTGCGGGAGTATATATACCGCCTGGTAAATCTAATGCTTCTTTTACAAGACATATTGCGCTTTCAGTTATCATCTTTGAGGTTGATCCATAGCCCGGATCCATGTCGCCACATACTGAAGCTTTGTAAGTATTTTCATCTACATCAGCACAAAATAAAATATCATAACTTCCATTTTCTCTTTTTTCTCTTGAAGGCCCCTCTCCAGGCTTTGGTGCATCTTTACCACCGATAGGATTCGCACTTGCTATCATTTCTGAGGCTTTTTTGCCTTCGTCGCCTGGTCCAGTTACCCACATTTCGTTATAAATAAAATTTTCACCATAAATATGATTTAGTAACATATTAGATCTGTGAATATTTTTTGTATTGATAGGTGCCATAAAGAAAGGTGCTACCCAACTGTTTAATTCTTCATCAAATTTTGGTTTTGAATCATCTTCTTGTTGAATTCCTTGAAATCCTTCACATAAAGCATGGGGGTTAATTAACACATTCAGTAATTCAGGTTTTGATTTTAAAGATGAAATTGTAGCTCTCATAGATGCTGCAGTCCCTCCAGAAAATTCTCCATCCATAATTCGTACTCTTCCTCTAACTTTAGGAGCATACTTATTTAATTTTTCCATTACTTGATCTTGAACAAACATAACACCTAAATCAAAAGGAATACTATCAAATCCACATGAAAAGATTATTCTCGCGCCTGTTGACTGAGCATCTTTTGAATATTTTTCTATTATTTTATGCATCCACCCTGGTTCACCACACAGGTCAACATAATCCGTTCCTGAAGAAATGCATGTTTTAATGAGATTTTCTCCATAAAGCTGATAAGGACCAACAGTAGTTAAAACGCATTTAGTTTGTTGAATAAGATTATCAATTGAAGCCTGATTTTCACTTTCAACATAAATTATCTGAATATTTTTTGGAACATTTAATTCCTTTACTACAGTATCTAGCTTTGCCAAATCTCTTCCTGCAATTGCCCATGAAATATTACTATTATTAAGATACTTTTCTAAAACATATTCAAGAACAAGCTTACCAGTAAATCCTGAGGCTCCGTATATTACAAAATCATACTTTTTGTGATCATTCATATTTATATCCTATATAAAAATCTGTTCGAGGATTATAATATAGATAATCTTTATATATTTAATTAATACATGTTAAAAAAAATTTTTGAGTTTTTTAGAGTCTTAGGTGAGCTAAAGTATATTATTCCTCTTCTAAGATACAAATTTCCTGATCCTGATGATAATGCATCGTTGGCTCATGCATTTGAAGAGACAGTAAGAAAATTTGGTGACAATAATTTTATTTATTGTGAGGGACAAACCCTAACCTTTAATCAAGCAAATGAAGCCGCAAATATATTAGCTAATAAGCTCATTGAGGATGGGGTAATGCATAGTGATCGAGTTGTTCTGTTTATGGAGAATAGATCTGATTATGTTGTTAGTCTAATTGCGTTAAATAAAATTGGTGCCATAGGTGTTTTAATCAACACAAGTTTAACTGGAAAACCTTTAATTCATTGTATCAATTCATCAGATTCAAAAAAATGTATCGTTGGTGCTGAGTTAGCTTCCTCACTTGAAGGAGTCTTAGATGATATAAATATTAAAAATTCAAATATATATTGGGTAAAAGACGGTGATAAATTCACATGTCCAAATTGGGCTACAAACTTGATTGATATTCTTGATAAATCTAAAAACAAAAATTTACAAATAACAAATAAAGTAACTGCTAAAGATACAGCATTTTATATTTTTACATCAGGAACAACTGGTGTTCCTAAAGCAGCTTTGTTTCCAAATTCAAAAATTATTGCTGCTTCATCAAATATCGCAATAGGTGGTTATAGAATAGATGAAAATGACTGTATGTATAATTGTTTACCTTTATATCACTCTACAGGATTAATGCTAGGTCTTGCCGCATGTATACAAGTCGGTGCCGCAACACTTATCAGGAGAAAATTTTCTGCATCAGCTTTTTGGAAAGAGGCTAAAGAATTTAATACAACAGCTTTTGTTTATGTTGGAGAGCTATGCAGGTATTTGAGTTTTCAAGATCCATCAGATGAAGAAAAAAATAATCCTATATCGAAAATGGTTGGAAATGGTTTAAGACCTGATCTTTGGGATTCATTTAGAAATAGATTTAATGTTGAAAGAATTGTAGAGATATATGGTGCAAGCGAAGGAAATGCATTATTTATGAATCTTTTAAATAAAGATGAAACTATTGGCATGACGAATGCTCGTGTAGGTATTTTTGAATACGATGTTGCTGAAGATAAGCTTGTAAAAGATGTAAATGGAAATTATGTAGAAGTAGAAGAACATCAACCAGGACTTCTTCTTGTAGAAATTGGACCAAATGCTATTTATAACGGTTATACAGATAAGAGAGCTAGTGAAGAAAAAGTTATTACTAATGTTTATGAAGATGGGGATCGCTGGTTTAATACTGGAGATCTGATAAAAACAATGGATGTGGGTTTTGCTCTGGGGAGAACCCATTATCAATTTGTAGATAGAGTCGGTGATACATTTAGATGGAAATCAGAAAATGTATCAACCAATGAGGTTGCAGAAATATTAAATTCATTTGAACAATTAAATATGGCAAATGTTTATGGCGTTAAAGTGCCAAAAAGTGAGGGTCGTGCTGGGATGGTTGCATTTAATTGTTTATTGGATGATTTTAATTGGGAGAATTTTTCTTCTTTTGTTACAGAAAAATTACCAAGTTATGCTCAACCAGTTTTTATTAGGATTATAGAAGAACTGGAGACAACTGGAACATTTAAATTAAAGAAAAATGATTTACGAGAAGAAGCCTATCATCTTGATAAAGTTAAAGGTGATCAAGTTTATATAAAAAAACCTGGTCAAAATAAATATGTTCCTCTTGAGGAAGATTATTATCAAATTATTGAATCTGGTAACGCTGGGTTTTAAATTTACTTAATATTGCTATCTATTAAAACTGCAATTAATAGCGCGGGTTCATTGCCATTGTTTACCCATGCATGATTCGTTCCTCTTTGAACGACTACGTCGAATGGTTTCAGGTTAACTTCTTCCTCATCAAGTATTAAGGTTACATCACCTTTTAAAAGAATTATGTAATCAACAGTTTCGGTTTTATGCATAGCTGGATGCTTTGATGTGTCAACTCTATGATGAGCGGCACCAACTTTTTTAAATGCATCTGCAGCAATCTCTTGCATCATCTCATTTGGAACTCCTTCTGGCATTGGATTTATTTGAAAATATCTAAATTTAGTTCCTCCTTGTGGGGGAGACAAAATAATATCCTCATCAGCTCTGTCTATATTATCTGTTGAGATTACTTCTAAGCCATCTGTATTCCATAGTTCAAATAACCCACCAACATCTTCGCCTATAGATCTTGCTGGCGGCCCATCAAGAGTAATAATTGATTTATTATTTTTATTATGTCCAGTTATTATTCTTCTCATATTATTTCCTAAATTGTTGTAATTTTTCTTTAACGTTGATAGCTCTGCTATCCATTTTTAAAGTATCCATATTTATCTCTTTCCTTTTTTTCATTTTTGATAATTTGCTAATTTGATTTTCTTTATTCATTTCTAAATAATCTAATACATTTATTACTTCATTTCTATTATTTGAAATGATCACCATATCGCAACCAGCCTCGAGTGCCATTTTTGTTTTATCGCAGCAGTTTTGATTTCCGGCTCCTTTCATACTCAAATCATCGCTGAAAATGACACCATCATAATTCAAGCTTTCTTTAAGAATGTTCTTTAACCATTTTTTTGAAAAACTTGGAATATTGCTATCAATATTTGAATATAAGATATGAGCACACATTATTGCGTCAAGTTTTTTACTAAGATGCTTGAATGGTTTGATGTCATTTTCAATTAACTCGTGTAAGTATCTAGAATCGATTGGAAGTTCTTTATGACTATCTGCTTTAACACCACCATGGCCTGGAAAGTGCTTTCCAGTAGATTTCATGCCAGCTTCATGCATTCCGTCTATATAAGATGATCCAAATTTAATAACTTCATTTGAGGTATTAGAAAACGAGCGATCTCCAATAACTTCTGAATCTACTGTCTCAACGTCTAACACTGGTGCAAAATTTATATCAACTCCAGATGCCATTAATTCATTCGATACTAGCCAGCCAACATCATTAAATATATTAATATCTTCTTCATCTTTTGCAAAATTTGCAAGTTGTTGCATTGATGGAATCTCGGTAAATTCATTTTTAAACCTTTGAACTCTTCCTCCCTCTTGGTCAACAGCAATTATGATATTCTCTTTTATATTAAATACTTCATCTGTTAAATTTTTGAGTTGTGTAAAGGAATCAAAGTTTCTTGAGAATAGTATTAAACCTCCGACATGTTTGTTTGATATTATCTGTTTATCTTCTTCTGATAATTTCTTACCACTGATATCTAACATTACCTTTCCAAATAAATTTTTCATAGACTCTAATAATCGATAATAGTTTGTATAGAGAAGCCCCTTTCCTTAATTAGTTTTTCTCCACCAAGATCTATAAGATTTATTACACAAAGAATTAAAATATCAGAATTTTTAATATTAAAATTTTCTGTGAATAATTCGGCGCAGGCTATTGCAGTTCCTCCGGTAGCTACTAAATCATCAATAATTACAATTTTTTGATTAATCTTTATTTTAGTGTTTTTCTGGATTTCTATTGAAGTACTTCCATATTCTAAATCAAAATCTTTTTTAAAGGTTTCATTTGGAAGTTTTCCAGGCTTTCTTGCAAGAACAAAAGGTAGTTTTAAATCTTTAGCAATACTTCCAGCAAAAATAAAACCCCTGCTTTCAATGCTTGCTATAATATCTGCATCAAATTCTTTAGTGATATTTGTTAATTCATCACAAGTTTTTATAAATGCCTTAGGAGTTTCTATTAAGCTAGTTATATCCCGAAATGTAATTCCTTTTATTGGGAAATCTCTGACTGTCCTTACATATTTTTTTAAATGAAGAGGATCCTTCATTAATTTTCTTTCCAATTTGGTTTCTTTTTTGTTAAAAAAGAATCAATGCCTTCTTTTGCATCTTCATTTAAAGCATTTTCTATCATTACTTTAGAAGTATATTCATATGCATCAGATAAGCTTAATTCGTATTGTCTATAAAATGCTTTTTTACCTATCTTTATTGTCATTGAAGATTTATCTGCAATCTTGGATGCTAATTCTATTACCGATGATTCTAATTCACTATCATCGACATGATCATTTATTAAAGAAATCTTCTTCGCATATTCTGCATTAATCATATCGCCAGTTAAAAGCATTTTCATTGCTTCTTTTTTATTTACGTTTCTTGATAAAGCAACCATGGGTGTTGAACAAAATAAGCCGATATTTACTCCCGGAGTAGCAAATTTTGATGAATTAGAAGAAACTGCTAAATCACATGATGCAACCAATTGACATCCTGCTGCAGTAGCAATTCCGTTTATTTCTGCAATTACTGGCTTAGGACAATTCACTATCGACTGCATTAAAGCAGAACATAAGTTAAAAAGTTTTTCATAAAATGATTTTCCTTTATCACTATTCTTTCTTGCCTCTGTTATTTCTTTGAGATTATGGCCAGAACAAAAGACATTTCCAGTAGCAGCAATGATAATAACTTTTGTATTTTTATCTTTGGCAGCAGTTTTAAATTCATTTAAAAGTTCTTGCATCATATTTTGAGATAAAGAGTTTTTATTTTTAGGATCATCTAAAGTAAGTTTTAAAATCCCTTTATCAAGAACTTCCTTTTTTAGAATATCTTTTTGTTTTAAATTCATAAGAATATTAAATGATAAATATTGCTAATAGTCCATTTTCAATTTTCAAGTATTTTTTTGGGGCATTCATCCATTATCACTGTAAGACCCGCATCAGTTCCTAATTTTGCAGCTTTTTCATCGATTAAATTCTCTTGGGTCCAAATAATCTTAACTTTAAGTTCAATTGCCTCTCGTGTTATATCAAATATAAATTCTTTAGCACGAAAAATATCAACCATATCTATTTTTTCTTTGATTGATTTAAGATTCGAATAGCACTTTTGTCCTAATATAGAGCTATTAGCTACATTTGGATTTACGGGAAAAACTTTGTATCCCCGATCAATAAGAAATTTCATGACTTTATAGCTATCTCTAGAAGAATTTGAGCTTGCTCCTATTAATGCAATAGTTTTTACATCAATTAATATAGATCGTAAAAAATCTTTATTCACTTTACTCCCACTCAATATCAGAATGCCTCTGAAACTCTGCTATAGATAGTGCTTCAGAAAAGTGTGTCACATTTGTGTTATACGAATTATTTATATGCCCTTTCATAAACTTCTCGCAAATTTCCTTACTTTTTGCATGTTCTTTTCAAAGTCAACTTTTTTCATATTAGG
>CENP01071989.1_pt1 | contig 11516 bp, 8 predicted proteins | sample 361281 | NCBI WGS metagenome assembly CENP01 (sample SAMEA2591122, study PRJEB7988) | marine metagenome | biome: marine biome (ENVO:00000447); feature: deep chlorophyll maximum layer (ENVO:xxxxxxxx); material: saline water (ENVO:00002010), including plankton (ENVO:xxxxxxxx) | depth 70 m
AACATTAAAGGCAAAGCTAAACTAGACGGTTTTAGAAAAGGCAAAGTACCTAATGACGTTCTCGAGCAAAGATACGGACAGTCAATTCATGCAGATGTTATTAATGAATTAATTCAAATTTCTTATCCTCAAGCGCTTTCAGAGAATAAAATTCGACCTGCATCTGCTCCAACAGTCAATATAGAAAGTGAAGATCCAAAAAAACCAATTACTTACTCAGCAATTTTTGAAGTTTTCCCAGAAATAAAACCAAAACTAAGCAGATGGACAAGTTATGAGAAAGTATCAATCTCCATCACAGATAGCGATATTGACTTAGCTATCGCAGATATTTTAAAAAGATACGGTGAATGGAAGGATGTAACAAGAAAATCACAAAAAGACGACCAGGTAGTTATCGATTTTGTTGGAAGTATCAATAATGAAGAGTTTGAAGGGAATTCAGCTAAAGATTTCAAGCTTGTCCTCGGAAGTAACTCAATGATTCCAGGATTTGAGGACGCTATCTTAGACAAAGAACCATCTGAATTTTCATTAAAAGCGACATTTCCTGAAGATTATTTTAAGAAAGACTTAGCAGGAGTTGAGGCTGAATTTAAAATTATTTTAAAACAGATACAAGAACTTCATGAAGCAAAAATAGATAAAGACCTTTTTGAAAAACTAGAAATGGATGTAAAAGATAAAAATGAATTTAGAGAAGAAATTTCAAAAAGAATGGAAAAAGAAGTTGAAGTTCAAGAAAAAGATCTAACAAAAGAATCAATTTATGAAACTTTATTAAAGACAAATTCATTCAAGGTCCCAAATGTTACTGTTAAAGAACAGGCTGAATTAATGAGGAAAGATGCATTAATGAGAATTGGGCAGATGGAAGATCAAGCTGGAGATGATTTATTTCCTATAGATGCCTTCATGGAAAATGCAGAAAAAAGAGTAAAACTTGATTTACTTTTTGCTCAGTTAGTAAATCATTTTGAGTTAACAGCAGACTCTGTAATACTCGATACGTTTATTGATAAAGAATCACAGAAATATAAAGACCCAGAGCAATTTAAGCAATGGGTTAAAAATCAACCACAACAATTAGAGCAATTTAAAATGATTGCATTGGAACAACAATTGATTGAAAATTTAGAAAACGCACTTAAATCTAAAGATAAGGTGATAAAATTTTCAGAGCTAGCAAATAAATAGACGTATATGAACAAAATAGAGTCAGCATTAATACCTATGGTAATCGAACAAACTCCCCGAGGTGAGAGATCCTTCGATATTTATTCAAGACTACTTAAAGAGAGAGTTATTTTTTTATCGGGACCTGTTGACGACTATATGTCCAACCTTGTGGTTGCACAGTTATTATTTCTAGAGTCTGAAAATCCAGAAAAAGATATATCAATATATATAAATTCTCCTGGAGGAAGTATTTCATCAGGATTGGCTATTTATGACACCATGCAATTTATTGCACCATCCATATCTACATTATGTATTGGCCAAGCGGCCAGCATGGGTGCAATACTTCTTGCTGGCGGAGATAAAGGTAAAAGATATGCACTGCCTAATTCAAGAATTATGATTCATCAGCCATTAGGTGGGTTTCAAGGCCAAGCTTCTGATTTTGAAATTCATGCAAAAGAAATTCTACATATGAAAAAAGTAGTTAATGATATACTTTCAAAACATACAGGTCAGCCAATAAAGAAAATAGAAAAGGATACAGATAGAGACAATTTTCTTGATGCACCTTCAGCAGTGAAATATGGAATAGTTGATAGCATTTTAGAACAAAGAGACAAAAAAAATGGTAAATAAAACATCTTCTGACAAATTAAGCTGTTCTTTTTGCGGAAAAACTCAGGATGATGTAAAAAAACTTATCGCTGGTCCTAGCGTTTATATATGTAATGAATGCGTAGATTTGTGTAATGACATTATTGAAGAAGAAATCAAAAGCGAGGAAGAAACTTCATTGGAAGAGCTGCCATCTCCACTTGAAATTTTTAATAAACTTGACGAATATGTAATAGGTCAAGAAAAAGCAAAAAAAGTTCTTTCTGTTGCAGTTTATAATCATTACAAAAGACTTAAGAAAAATAATTTAAAAGATGCTGTAGAACTGCAAAAAAGTAATGTGTTACTGCTTGGTCCAACAGGAAGTGGTAAAACTCTATTAGCTCAAACTTTAGCTAAAATTTTAAATGTTCCTTTCACAATTGCTGATGCTACTACCCTCACAGAGGCAGGATATGTCGGAGAAGATGTAGAAAATATAATACAAAAACTTTTACAAAAATCTGACTATGATCCTGAAAGAGCTCAACTGGGTATAGTTTATATTGATGAGATTGATAAGATTGCAAGAAAGTCAGACAACCCATCTATAACCAGAGATGTTTCTGGAGAAGGGGTCCAGCAAGCACTTCTCAAATTAATTGAGGGTACTGTGGCCTCAATACCACCACAAGGAGGAAGAAAACATCCTCAACAAGAATTTATTCAGATTGATACTTCAAATATATTGTTTATTTGTGGTGGAGCCTTTTCTGGTTTAGATAAGATTATTGATCAAAGAACAAATAATATTGGAATTGGTTTTGGTGCTGAGGTTAACAAGACTTCAAACGTTAAATCTATTTCATCTGATGATATAGATAGTCTTGAACCTGAAGATCTTGTCAAGTATGGCTTGATACCAGAATTTGTAGGAAGACTCCCTGTAATATCTAATCTTCATGAATTAGATGAAAATGCATTAGTAAGAATCTTAAAAGAACCTAAGAATGCATTAGTTAATCAATACAAACATTTATTTGAAATAGATAATGTTGAGTTAACATTTAGGGATGAAGCTCTGCTTGAAATTGCTAAACAGGCTATAAAAAGAAAAACTGGAGCCAGAGGCTTAAGATCAATTATGGAAGACATTCTTATGGAAACAATGTTTGAGCTTCCGAATAAAGATTTAGAAAAGGTTATTATCGATGAAAATACAGTCATATCAAAAACTGAACCCATAAAGCTATTAAAAACATCGCCAAAAAAATCATCTGTTAATTGATATTTTCATTTCTATCCCTATATTGATTGTATGAGTGAAATAAAAACTGATTTACCCGTAATACCCTTAAGAGATGTGGTCGTTTTTCCAGGAATAGTAACAACACTGTTTGTTGGTAGGCCAAAATCTATAGAAGCACTAAATGTTGCTATGTCCTCTAATAAAAAACTTGTTTTGGTTAGCCAGATAGATCCAGCAATTGATAACCCTGAGTTTAAAGACTTATATAAAAATGCATCAATAAGTAACTTATTGCAGTTAATTAAGTTACCAGATGGCACCATGAAGGTTCTTGTTGAGGGTCATAGAAGATGCTCAATCGACAAGTTAATTAAAAAAAAGGGTTATGACTTGGCCAGGGTAAACTCTATTGAAGACATTCCATTAAAAGAAGCAGATGCATCTAATTTAGTTAGATTTATAAAAGCTAAATTCGAAGATTATATTGGTATCACCAAAAGAATTCCCCCTGAGATTGTCTCTACCGTAGATTCTTTAGACGATCTTTCAAAGCTGATAGATACCATCACTGGACATTTGCCAATAGAAACCTCAAGAAAACATGAGATATTAGCTATTGCAGACCTTAAAGAAAGATCAGAAAAGGTTCTGATGTTTATTGAATCCCAACTTGATGTTGTTGATGTTGAAAAAAAGATTAGAGAGCGTGTTAAAAAACAAATGGAAAAATCTCAAAGAGAGTACTATTTAAATGAACAGATAAAAGCAGCTCAAAAAGAACTTGGTGAAATAGGTGAAGAGAGTGACGAACTTGATGCACTCGAAGAAAAAATAAATACAGTTGGAATGCCAAAGGATGCTTTAAAAAAAGCAAAAAGTGAATTAGCAAAATTTAAGCATATGTCTCCCTCATCTGCAGAGGCTTCTGTAGTCCGATCATATTTAGATTGCTTAGTAGAAGTGCCTTGGAAGGAAAAATCCAAAGTAAAAACAGATATTCATGCCTCACTAGATATTTTAGAAGAAGATCATTATGGTCTTGAAGAGGTAAAAGAAAGAATTATTGAATACCTTGCTGTCCAAAAAAGAGTTAAATCAATGAAAGCTCCTGTTTTATGTCTTGTGGGCCCGCCTGGTGTTGGTAAAACTTCTCTTGGTGAGTCAATTGCAAGAGCTACAAACAGAAAATTTGTAAGAATGTCTCTAGGTGGAGTTAGAGATGAGTCTGAAATAAGAGGACATAGAAGAACTTACATCGGTTCAATGCCTGGAAAAATTATTCAAAAACTTTCTAAGGTTGGGGTTAAAAACCCTTTGTTCTTATTAGACGAAATTGATAAGATTGGTATGGATCATAGGGGTGATCCTGCTTCTGCTCTTCTTGAGGTATTAGATCCAGAACAAAATAATACTTTCAGTGACCACTATCTTGAAGTTGATTATGATTTGTCTGAGGTTATGTTCGTTTGCACAGCTAACAGCCTAAACATACCAATCCCTCTATTAGACAGAATGGAGATAATTAGAATTCCTGGTTATATAGAAGATGAGAAGCTAAACATTGCATCAAAATATTTGTTACCAAAACAAATGGAAAGAAATGGACTGAAAGATAAAGAGATAAATATAAATAAAGAAGTTATTCTTTCATTGATTAGGTACTACACAAGAGAAGCTGGTGTAAGAGGATTAGAAAGACAAATTGCTAAAATTTTAAGAAAAGTTGTAAAAGAAAGACTTTTAACTAAAAAGAATATTGACAAACCAACATCGATTACAAACAAGAATTTAGAAAAGTTTTCAGGTGTAAAGAAGTTTAAATATGGAATTGCTGAGAAAGAAAATGCAGTGGGACAAGTTACTGGGCTAGCATGGACCGAGGTAGGTGGTGAGTTACTGACAATAGAGGCATCGCATATTGATGGAAAAGGAAGAATTATTAAAACTGGTTCTTTAGGTGACGTGATGCAGGAATCAATCCAGGCTGCATTAACAGTAGTTAGATCAAGAGCAGATTCGTTAGGCATTAAACCTAATTTTTATGAGAAATATGATGTCCATATCCATGTTCCAGAGGGTGCTACACCTAAGGATGGCCCAAGCGCTGGAGGTGCAATGGCAATTTCTTTAATATCAGTTTTTACTGGAATACCTGTCAAAGCTGATACTGCTATGACTGGTGAAATTACTCTTAGAGGTCAAATATTAAAAATTGGTGGCTTAAAAGAAAAGCTATTAGCAGCTAAGCGTGGCGGAATTAAAAATGTAATAATCCCAAAAGAAAATGAGCCTGATCTTCAAGAGATACCGAAACAGATTCTTAAATCGCTAAATATTATTCCAGTTGAATGGGTTGATGAAGTAATCTCTCACGCTTTAATAAAAGAGCCAACTCCTTTAAATAAGTCCTCATCTTCTGTAAAAACAAAAACACAAAGAGCTAGAAAGAGTAAAGCAGAAACTAAGCAAGCTCATTAAAACCCTTTATTTACTTGACTTTTAGGGCTAAAAAGCTTTTCATAGATAGGTATTTATATAAATAAATTTACACGAGGAGTATTTAATATGAATAAATCAGATTTGATTGATGCTGTCGCAGGTGACGCAGATATTTCTAAAGCTTCAGCTGGCAGAGCAGTTGACGCAGTTTTAGGCGGAATTGGTGATGCTTTAGGTAAAGGTGATTCTGTATCACTAGTAGGTTTTGGAACATTTTCAGTAAGGCACAGAGCTGCAAGAGAGGGTAGAAATCCTCAAACTGGCGCATCAATGCATATTGCTGCTTCAAAAGTTCCAGGTTTTAAAGCTGGTAAAGGCTTAAAAGACAAGGTCAAAAACGGCTAACTTTTATTAACTTCAAAAAAGGGTGCTTCTGCACCCTTTTTTTATTTATAATGTCACCACTATGATGGAATCACTTCGAAATTTTTTAACTGGACCAAGACTATTTATTGTAATTGCAGCATGTGCATTACCATTTGTCTTTTTAGGCACATCTTCACTTGGATCTTCATTTCAAAGCTCTTTTGGTTCGATAAATGGAGAAAATATTTCTGAGGCAGATTTACAGGCCGCATCAAATATAACTGCTCAAAAATTTAAAAATATCTATGGTGATGATTTCAATTTTGAAGATCTTGATGAATCAATTCAATTAGATGCAATTAAGCAGGAACTAATATCTCAAAAGGTTTTGTTATCAGAGGCAAGGTCATTAGGTTTTGTAAATAAAGATAGTGTGAAACAAGCAAAAAAGGCTATTATAAGAAATCCAGCATTTCAGGTAAATGGAGTATTTGACGAGGGAGTATATGAAGCTCAAGTTAATTCAGCTGGATATACTAAGGACTCATATATCGATATGATGACTGAGATTTCGGCTTCAGAGCTTTATAGAATTGCTATAGGATCATCAGGCTTTGTTACTGATGTTGAGGTAAAGGAGTTAGCGGAAATACTTGAACAATCAGTTGATATCAATTTTATTAAATTAGATTCAGATTTGTTAAGACAACAAATCGTAAACTCCGATGAGGAAATTAGAGATTTCTATAATAATAATCAAATTCTATTTTTTTCAGAAGAGAAAAGAGGTTTTAAATACTTAGTTTTAAAGCCTGAAGATTATAAAGATTCAGTCAATATTCCTGAGGATTATGTTGAGAGCGTATATGAGGAATATTTATCTAAGACAGGTGAAAGAATAGAAATGCGCTTCTCGCATATAATGATTGAAAAAGCTAATTATGATTCTAATGAAGAGGCATATCAAAAAGCTTTAGAAGCTAAAAATGAACTAAACCAAGGAATAAGCTTTGAAGAAGTGGTTTCGACCTATAGTGATGATATTGTATCTAAAGATACAGGAGGAGATTTAGAATATTTTGATGCAGACATTTTTCCTCAAGAATTTGGTAGTGCATTAGAAAGTATGAAGCTTAATGACACAAGTAATATTATTGAACTTGAAGATACATTCCATATACTAAAAATGACAGAGTTTAATGAGACCGAAGTTAAGACACTAGAACAAATGGAAGAAGATATTATTGATGATCTGATTAATTCAGAATCACTTGCACTAATGAGTGATGATTATGATTTAATTGATGAAATGATATTCTCTAATGAGTCAATTGAGTCAATAAGTGAATCAGTATCTAGAACCCTAAGTGAAGTTATTGGCAAACAGTCAAGAAATTTTGAATTTGAAATTGATGATTCTAGAGTGAAAGATTTTGTATTTTCACCTGATTCAGAAATCGGCACTCCTGTTGTAATTAACCTCGACGATTCAATTATTGTGATCGCATTAACTGCTATTAGTGAGCCTGTATTACAAAATTATGATGATGTGTCTGATGAAGCTAATAAATTATTATCACAAAATAAGACCATTGAAAAAACAAATCTTTTAGTATCAGAATTGGGTATTGCTAAGAAAGAAAATACCCTTCAATCATTCTATGAGGAATATGACTTTATATCTGAAGAATCTTTTGTAGAAGTTAAAAGATATTCTTCTTTATTACCTCAAGAAGTTATATCGGAAGTCTTTAAAATTGCTCCAGGAAATTCTGTGACTATTAATACAAATTCAGGAGATGTATATATTGTCGATTTAGTTAGTGTTAAAAGGCCTACAACAGAATCAATTGATGCACTTTATGGTCAATATAACAACTTTTCATTAGAAAGAGTGGCAAAAAACATATCATCAATTATTAGTGAAGATATATTTGATTCAGCCAAAGTTAATTTAAATAATTTAGTTTTTTAATATGAAACATCAATATTCAATATTTTTAGTATTATTTTTTCTTATAGGCTGTTCATCTAGCGTTACACCTGTTGATGACGGCTTAGAAAAGCAGATATTCCACTTTGGAAACGGTTCTGAGCCTCAAGGAATTGATCCTCATATTGTTACAGGTGTCCCAGAGCATCATATTCTAATATCATTATGTGAAGGTTTAACAATACCTAACGCATTTGATAATGAAAATCTGCCTGGAGCTGCAGAATCATGGTCGGTAAGTGAAGATGGAAAAATTTATACATTTAAACTAAGAAAAAATGGCAGATGGTCAAATGGAGATCCTGTTACTGCAGACGATTTTGTTTGGTCTTGGCAAAGAATTTTAACTGCAAGTCTTGGCTCTCAATATCCTGACATGCTCTACTATTTGGAAGGTGCTCAAGAGTATCATACTGGAGTAACAGATGATTTTAGTACCGTTGGTGTTAAAGCTCTTGATACTCATACCCTAGAAGTTAAACTTAAGGCTCCAACTCCATTCTTTACAGGCCTATTAAGTCACTATAGCACTTGGCCAGTTCATAGAGAAACCGTATTAAAACATGGTTCTATTGATGATAGAAATGGTGAATGGACTAGACCAGGTAATTTTGTTTGTAATGGAGCTTTTAACCTCAAGTCATGGGAGTTAAATAATAAAATAGTTGTGGAAAAAAATCCTATGTACTGGGATGCCTCAACAATCAAATTAAATGAAATTCATTACTATCCTGTATCAAATGTGATGACAGAAGATAGAATGTTTAGAGCAGGTCAACTTCATGTTACAAGCACACTTCCTTCACAAAAATGCCCAGTGTATATTGAAGAAAATAACCCTGATTTAAGAATTGATCCTTACATGGGTACATATTTTTATAGATTAAATACTACTAATCCATATTTAAGTGATGTTAAAGTAAGAAAAGCATTAGCATACTCTATCGATAGAAAACTTTTGGTAGAAAAAGTAACTAAATGTGGCCAGATACCTGCTTACTCTTTTACACCACCAGGATCTAATGGATATGAACCGACAACATCAATACCTTTTGACCCTGAATTAGCCCAGCAATTGCTTGCCGAAGCTGGCTTTAACTCAGAAAATAAGTTTCCTAAACTAGAGATACTTTTCAATACAAATGAAGACCATAGAAAGGTTGCCCTGGCCATACAGCAAATGTGGCAGCAAAACCTAGGTATAGAAGTTGAATTGGTCAATCAGGATTGGAAAGTTTATTTAAGTCGTGAAATGGTAGGAGATTTTCAAGTTTCAAGAGCTGGCTGGATCGGTGATTATGAAGATCCTAATACGTTTCTTGATTTAATGAGACCAAATAGAGGAAATAATAAGACTGGTTGGGAAGATAGTAATTATGATTCCTTGGTTGCAAAAGCAAACTCTACAAATAATCAAGTTGAAAGGTATAAATTATTAAACGAAGCTGAAAAAATCTTAATTGATAATATGCCAATAATACCTCTTTATACATACGTAAGATCATATCAATTATCTCCTGATGTAAAAGGATATAACCCTCACATCTTAGATCATCATCATCCTAAGTTTATATATTTAGAAAGAGATTAGAATTTAGTGTTAAATATTTTTATTAGAAGATTATTACTTGCTATTCCTGTGTTATTAGCAGTAGCTAGCTTGACCTTCTTCTTAATAAAATTAGCACCAGGTGGACCATTTGATGCGGATAAAGCTGTTTCACCTCAAGTATTAAAAAATTTAAATGAAGCATATAATTTAGATGCATCCGAATGGGAGCAATATGTTGATTATATGTCTGGGGTTCTAAGGGGTGACTTTGGTCCTTCATTTAGATTTCCTGGAAGGTCTGTCTCAGAAATGATTGCAACTGGGTTACCAGTAACTTTTGAATTAGCTTTTTATGCAATATTAATTGCATTACTAATTGGCGTTTCTTCTGGAGTTTTAGCAGCTTTAAAGCGTAATACATATCTTGATTTTATTCCAATGGCTATTGCGATGATAGGAATCTGTGTGCCAACATTTTTAATGGGCCCGCTTTTGGTATTGATTTTTGGTATTAACTTAGAAATTCTCCCTGTATCCGGCTGGGGGCAACTCGCAGGAGACAAAATACTTCCTTCAATAACCTTGGGCTTTGCTTATGCAGCTTATATAGCTAGACTAAGTAGGGGCGGGATGTTGGAGGTATTAAACCAAGACTTTATAAGAACTGCTCGTGCTAAAGGACTAACCGAAAGGAACGTAGTCATAAAGCATGCAATGCAGGGAGGCTTGATTCCTGTTGTTTCATTTTTAGGTCCTGCAATCGCAGGGTTATTAGCAGGATCTTTTGTTGTTGAGACTATTTTTCAAATTCCAGGACTGGGAAGATTTTATGTTGAAGCAGCTTTTAATAGAGATTACACAATGATATTGGGCACAACAATATTTTTCTCTGCAATGATAGTTTTCTTTAATTTACTATCTGATCTTGCAGCAATGTGGTTAAATCCAAGATCTAGAGATATCTCATGAGTAACAGTTCAACATTATGGTCTGATGCAATATACAGATTAACTAGAAATAAAGCTGCTATGTTTGGGGCTTTTATATTGTTAATTTTGATTGCATGTGCAGCTCTTGCTCCATGGATTGCACCTTATTCATATTCTTTTCAAAACTTAGAATTAGGAGCATCTTCACCGTCAGCAGAACATATTTTAGGCACTGATGTTTTAGGAAGAGATCTTCTAAGCAGAATATTATATGGAGCTAGAATCTCACTACTAGTGGGTTTTGTTGCAACTGGAGTTGCTCTTGTTATAGGTGTCTCATGGGGGATTATTGCTGGCTATGCTGGTGGGAAAATAGATTCAATAATGATGAGAATAGTTGATGTCCTTTATGGACTTCCCTTCATAATTTTTATCATTTTATTAATGGTAATTTTTGGTAGGAACTTATGGCTTTTATTTGGAGCAATTGGTGCTGTTGAATGGCTTACAATGGCAAGAATTGTGAGAGGGCAAGTTATGGGTCTAAAAAACCAAGAATTTGTCATGGCTGCAAAAGCTATGGGAGTCAGTAATTTCTCAATGTTTAGGAAACACTTATTGCCTAATATTCTTGGACCAATAGCGGTATATGCAACATTAACAATTCCACAGGTAATGCTTTTAGAAGGTTTCTTAAGTTTCTTAGGTTTGGGTATCCAGCCTCCCATGAGTAGCTGGGGCACCTTAATAAAAGATGGCGTTGAATCAATGGAAGAATATAGTTGGTTATTAATTTACCCTGGCATTACTTTCACAATAACTCTTTTTGCTTTGAACTTTTTTGGTGATGGTCTAAGAGATGCCCTAGATCCAAAAACTACAGATAATTAAAAAGCTCTAATAGCTATTTTTATTATTTGCCCAGGCATCAAATTAGAAGATTCAAAATCATTTATCTGTTTAATACTTTCAACACTTACATCAAAAATATCTGAGATTTTATATAAATTATCTCCTTGCTTCACTGAATATAAAATGGTTCTTTTTTTTGAATCAATAATCCTATGAATATTTTTATTACCAATTGTCAGTTGCTGGCCTAATTGTAAAACAGAGTTCTGACTTAATGAGTTCATTCTTATAATATCTTTAATATTAATATTATATTTATTTGAAATACTCCATAGTGTGTCTCCCTCAGATACAATATGC
>CENP01131203.1_pt1 | contig 11507 bp, 10 predicted proteins | sample 361281 | NCBI WGS metagenome assembly CENP01 (sample SAMEA2591122, study PRJEB7988) | marine metagenome | biome: marine biome (ENVO:00000447); feature: deep chlorophyll maximum layer (ENVO:xxxxxxxx); material: saline water (ENVO:00002010), including plankton (ENVO:xxxxxxxx) | depth 70 m
TATTAATTATGTATCATTTGATTATTGAAATTAAAAAGAAGCATTGAGGTTTATCTAAAAATATTTCCCAAAAAACAATCAGATTTAGTGGTTTATCTCCTAAATAGATATACTTCTGAAGATCCGTTATCAATCTATTTAACCGCTATTATGATTGAAAAATATGGGTTAGATTTCAGATGCGGGTTGTCCTGGAATTGCTAATCCAAGTGCCATAATTCTCGTAAATGTATTTCAAAAAAAATTAAAGTTAAACTCCTAATAAGACCCTCTTGAATACTTTTGGCAGTGATAAGCTCCAGTTTAAAGCAAGAATAATATACTTTTAAGATTTACTTACCTATTAATTAAGTTGAAAATAAAAATTATAAAAACTCTCTAAAATAAATCTCAAATATTTAAGCAAATTCAAATAATTATGTAAACGCACTATACAAATGAGAAGCTGTTTAAGTACTTGAAACTTGTATTGGATTTACAAACAAAACTTTAAATTGCCCACAAACTCGCTCATCAAAGGAGTTTATCAAAACAAAGAATCATTTAATACATAGAAAAACAAAAATCAGTTTTCATAAAAAACCAACCATCTTTATCCTTAACAAATTAATTTAACGGTAAATTCTGTTTCGGTTAAGCCAATTAGTATATATTTTTTTGTTTAGGTTATGTTCCTTGACATTTTTAGCAAATAAATGATATCCAGGGTTATTGGGATTTGCTACAAAATATAAATAATGATGTTGTTCAGGATTCAAAACTGCCTCTATCGAAGATATGTCGGGCATGATAATTGGTCCAGGAGGTAAACCTCTGTATTTATAAGTATTATAGGGTGATTTAATTTTTAAATCCTTAAAAAGAACCCTTCTTATTACAGTATCAAAATTCTGATATTTGAGTTTCATGGCATAAATCACTGTGGGATCTGCCTGTAACTTCATCTTTCTTTTGAGCCTATTTAGGTATACTCCCGCCACTCGGTCACGCTCATCAACTTTTTGGGTCTCTTTCTGAACTATTGCAGCCAAGTTAATTACCTGTTGCGCACTCAACCCTAGGGCAGCAGCCTTGTTTTTTCTGGTCTCAGACCAAAATCTTTGATAATAACTCCACATCTTATTCCTAAAATTCTCTGCCGAAGTATTCCAAAAAAAATCATAGCTGTTGGGTAAATACATACTTAAGATGTTTTCTTTGGTAAACCCTTTTGAGTCCAAAAAATTGGGGTCCAAGAAAGCTTTGATCAATGCTGTACTATCGGCTGCAACTTGTTGTGCAATCCTACCTGCCAAATCTTCCAATCGCTCCTGGTTATTGAAAGTAACCCTAACTGTTAGGCTTTTAGAACGTAGTGTATTGATGATATCATTATTATTACTGCCCTTTAACAATACGTATTTACCAGGTTTTACCCGATTTATATAGTCTTTCTTTTTGGCAGCTAAAGTAAAATCAGAAATAGATTTCAAATAAGGGGTTAATATCGATTTCAGCTCCATAAATTCATAACCCTCACCTACATAAATATATATCTTCTCTTCCTCAAATACAGTATTGTCCCAAAAAAAAATTTTACCGAATAGATAAACAGAATAAAACCCAAAAGCCAACCCTGTTATCAAGATAACAATCAGAATTTCTCTTCGATACATGATCAGATGATTTTTTGATAAATAAATTCATCATGAAACTGGTCATCGTAAAAATTCCAATCTTTTTTTTTCCCAACAAAAACATAACCCTCACCTTTGAAAAGTTCGACACTGGCTTTATTTTCAACTGCAATATGAGCATATAGCTGATGGAGCTGGAGATATTTTTTGGCATAAGAATCTATTAATTGAAGTGCTGCGGTTCCATAGCCTCGTTCTCGACTTTCCTTTTGGACAACCAATCCCACCGCTGCTCTGTGGTGAAGTGGTTCATAATCAAATAAATCAACAAATCCTACAGGTAGATTATTTTCAATGATAATTGTAAATTTTATCTGACGAAGTTCAAAGATATGTTTGTGGGCGTTGGTGATATAGTTTTTAAGTAAATGCTTCGAATAAGGTTGTGACCGATTGGAATATTTCCACAAATCGGTATCATTTTCCAATTCAAAAAGTAAGTCTATGTCCTCTGGTTCTATGGCCCTAAGGATTACATCTTTATTTTCTAGTTGCGTCATTTTAGACTGATATTACCAGAATAAACAAAATCTGCTGGACCAGTCAAATGAATGTTCTTATACCGTCCGGCATCAATAGTGAATGATACTTGCAACTCTCCTCCCAAGGCATGGATACTTAATACATTTACAGATGTTAGCCCATTTGAATGAGCAGCAATAGCTGCCGCCACTGCACCTGTTCCGCAAGCCAAAGTCTCATACTCTACCCCTCTTTCGTAAGTTCTAATTTTGAATTCTCTTTCATTTAATTTTTCAACAAAATTAGCATTAGAACCTACTTCAAAATAAGGAGAACCATATCGAATGGCAGCCCCACGTTCCTTAACGTTTACCTTCGCTACATCATCCACAAACTCAATATGATGTGGGGAGCCGGTATCTAGGAAAACTGAAGTGTCTCTTTTTTCAATATAACTTACGTCTCCCATGTGTATACTAACTAAATGATCGTCATTTCTTGATGCTTTATGAATGCCATCTAAGGTTTCAAATGTTCCTTCACTCCCTACAATACTTTGCTTTTGAGCAAAGGCATAAACGCATCGACTTCCATTTCCACAAAGACTGCTGAGCTTACCATCCGAATTAAAATACAACATTTTAAAGTTGGAACGTTCTGAAGTTCTCATTAGAATGAATCCGTCAGCACCAATTCCAAAATGACGATCACAAATTTTTTGGATAAGGTCAATTTCATTGCAAGGAAAGGTTTCTTCTCTGTCGTCGATAATTACAAAATCATTCCCCGCTCCTTGATATTTATCAAAATTAAAATTCATAAAGCTAATTTAGGAAAAAATTAACCTCGATAAATCTGTTAAATAGTCGTTAAATGATTAATAAATAAAAAATAGAATTTATAATTTTGTGATTTAAAAAATAAAAATGCGTATGAAATCTAACTTAAAAAATATTATGATTGCTGTATTAAGTGCTGTCATCACCGTCTCAGTTCATAATTATTTTTCAAATGACAAAGTTAAAATTGTAGAAAATGAAAAGACTAATTTAATACCCACTACCTATAGTTTCAACACCAATCGGGTAGCAGCTGAGATGACAGATTTTACGATTGCAGCAGAAAAGACAGTCAATGCTGTGGTACACGTAAAAAATACCAGTATTAAAAAAAACAATGTATCCACTTGGCTGAAGAATTTTTATGGTGATGCCTACGACGAAAAAAGAATTGGCACAGGATCGGGAGTCATCGTTTCCCCAGATGGATTGATCATTACTAATTACCACGTGATAGAAGATGCCTCTGAAATTCAGGTAACTTCAAATAAGAATAAAACATATATTGCTGAAATCATAGGATCAGATCCTAATACGGATTTGGCAGTTTTAAAAATTATCACTGATGAGTCTCTGCCTTTTATTACCTTTGGCAATTCAGATTTAGCCAGAATTGGCGAATGGGTTCTGGCTGTAGGAAATCCATTCAACCTTAACTCAACAGTAACCGCTGGAATAATTAGTGCCAAATCGAGAGACCTAAACGAAAGGGATAGTAAAAACCAATCCTTTATTCAGACAGATGCAGCAGTTAACATGGGTAATAGTGGTGGTGCACTGGTCAACACAAATGGGGAAATGATAGGTATTAATACCGCTATATCATCTATTACAGGTGGATTTGTAGGCTATTCTTTTGCTGTTCCAAGTAATATTGTGAAAAAAGTATTTGAGGACCTAATTGAGTATGGAAACGTTCAAAAAGGACTATTGGGTGTCTCTGGTAGTGCGCTTAATGCTGAATTAGCTGAAAAATTTGAAGTGAATGAAACACAAGGGTTTCTTATCGGTGAAGTAATCGAAGGAATGGGAGCATCAGAAGCAGGACTAAAAAGCGGTGATATTATAAAAAAGGTGGACAATGTTAAAATCAATTCCTTTTCGGATTTGACAGGTTATCTTTCTACAAAACGACCTGGAAAAAAAGTCCAAGTGATTTACAGTAGAGATGGAGTAAAAGATCAAATAACTGTGACCCTAATGAAAACAAATTCCACCCAATTTCTAGGCATGTTACTAAAAAATATCAATAGTGACGAAAAAGAATATTTTAAGATTGAAAATGGGGTAATTATTAAGGAACTGGCCAATCAACGCCTCTACCGATATGGAATTGATGAAGGCTTTATTCTTCTGGAAATAAACAACAAAAAAATCAAGAATGTAGCAGATGTTGATGCATTTGATTTCGAAAACCTTTCTAGTATCTTATTCCTGAAACCCAACGGCGAGAGAGAAAGAATAATTTTTGAATAAAACCGTTTTTAATGAAAAAAATTGAAGTTTTGCATTTGAGTTTTTTGTCGGTTATGTTGTGTTAAATAATATTTTACGTTAAAGTTCAAAATAATTTTAGTTTTGGATTTACAGATAATGATTTTATAAAATATAAGAATTGGATTTAATAACCTCAAAAAAAAATTATGAATATCAGTACTTTTACCGAGGCTTAAATAGACTTTTATATTTACAACGATGATAGATTTAAATTATCTCTATTTGCAAGAAATTCTTTATGATGTTAAATATATATTACTCCACTGTCCAAGCTTGTTGAAGAAATTTCTTTAAATAACTAAATATATTTTAGTAATTAATTCAAAAACCAAGTTTGATCCAAAAAATTCCCCAAAAAAAATCCCAAAAAAATATCGACCATCGCATGTATGTATATTTTATCAAAGGATTAGAAAAAATATTATGTTATAAATCAAAAAATGCATTACAGATGATTGGATTTTTTTTAATTTGAAAAGATATTGAAAAACTTAGATAGGTTTTAAACTGATTCTCTTAAGGATTTTTAAATCATTTAGTTAGCAGAGTTCATGTCAGTTTAGATAATTAAGCTAATCATAATTAAGTATCTGTAGCATCAGTAAAACCAATATTTTGATTAATTAAACTACTGAGGATTAATCATTAAATTGGTTTCTTAATTAAAAGACAATTCTTCCCATAAAAAGTCCCCAAAAGTTTTGGTAGTTTTTTTATTTATAAAATATTTGTAATATATGCATATAGATATTATAACTCTTTTCCCAGAATTACTTAAAAGTCCATTTGAGGCCTCTATTCTCAATCGCGCCATAAAAGCAAAAAAAGTAATCGTCAATTTTCATAACCTAAGGGAATATGCACAAAACAATCAAAAGCAAGTGGACGATTACCCCTTTGGAGGGGGAGCGGGAATGGTGATAATGATTGAACCAATTGACCTTTGCATCAAAAAACTCAAGAGAGAACGAACTTATGACGAAATTATTTATCTTACCCCAGATGGTGAAGAGCTCAACCAATGTGTTTCCAATACCTTATCTATCAAAAAAAATATAATTATACTTTGTGGGCATTATAAAGGAGTAGACCAACGTGTAAGGGATCATCTGGTAACCCGTGAAATTTCGATTGGTGATTTTGTCCTTTCTGGTGGGGAACTAGCAGCTGCAATTCTGTGTGACAGTATCATCCGACTAATACCAGGAGTCTTGGGAGATGAATCCTCTGCACTTACAGACAGCTTTCAAGATGGTTTGTTGGCTCCGCCCATTTATACGCGTCCAGCTAATTACAAAGGTTGGGAAGTCCCTCCAATTCTCACCTCAGGAAACACCCCAGAAGTAGAAAAATGGAGAGAAAAAAAAGCCATAGAAAAAACAAAAAACGTAAGACCAGATATGATTGACGATCATGGCTGATTTTTTATCTTTTAAACTTTACTAATTATTGTTTAAATCAAAAATAATCTTAGATTTGCGTTTTATTAGTTAAATTGAGATTTTAATAAAATCGATTATCAGTAAATAAATGGAGACACTCATCAACTATATCCAAGATGAATTCATTCAGAAAAAGAGTTTCCCAAAATTTTCAGCTGGAGATACAGTAACTGTTTATTACGAAATTCGTGAGGGTGACAAAGTAAGAACTCAGTTTTTTCGAGGAGTAGTTATCCAGGTTAAAGGTGAAGGTCTCTCCAAATCGTTTACGATAAGAAAAATGTCTGGTACAATTGGGGTAGAAAGAATTTTCCCACTTAACTTACCGACGATTCAAAAAATTGAAATCAATAAAAAAGGTAAAGTAAGACGCTCGAGAATTTATTACTTCAAAAATTTAAAAGGTAAGAAAGCCCGAATAAAAGAACAATAAACAGATTAACCGTTTTTAAGCTGTTTTTTTGAGGTATAAATTGTGAAACAGCTTGTTAAAGTAAGCGCTTCCTTCATTATATTTGCTTAACCTTTTAATAAAAATTTAAATGTCAAAAATTGTTGTCGAGAATCCTGTTGTGGAAATCGACGGGGACGAAATGACCAGAATCATTTGGAAATTTATCAAGGATCAATTAATTCTTCCCTATTTGGATCTGGAACTTATCTATTACGACCTTGGAATGGAATCTAGGGATGCCACAGAAGATCAAATTACCATTGACGCTGCAGAGGCAATAAAAAAACACAAAGTTGGGATTAAATGCGCCACCATTACTCCCGATGAGGATCGAATGATCGAATTTAATTTAAAAAAAATGTACCGTTCCCCCAATGGAACCATTAGAAATATTGTGGGCGGAACTGTTTTTAGAGAGCCAATCATTTTAAAAAATGTTCCTAGATATGTTCAAGGTTGGACCAAACCGATTTGTATTGGAAGGCACGCTTTTGGTGATCAGTATAAAGCTACCGATGCCATCATCAAAGGTAAAGGAAAATTAACAATGACTTTTACCCCTGAGGACGGAAGTGAACCCACCTCTTGGGAAGTGTACAACTTCCAAGAAAATGGTGTAGCTATGAGTATGTACAACATCGAATCTTCCATTTATGGCTTTGCTCGATCGTGTATGAATAGGGCACTTGACAAAGGTTGGCCACTATATTTTTCAACAAAAAACACCATCATGAAAGCTTATGATGGTCGTTTTAAAGATATTTTTCAAGAAGTCTTTGACAATGAATTCGTAGATAAGTTCAAAGCGGTAGGGCTCACTTATGAACATCGTTTAATTGATGATATGGTCGCTGCGGCCATGAAATGGAATGGTGGCTTTGTTTGGGCCTGTAAAAATTATGACGGAGATGTTCAGTCGGATACTGTCGCCCAAGGATTTGGTTCTTTAGGACTGATGACCTCTACCCTTGTAACTCCTGACGGAGAAATTATGGAAGCTGAGGCAGCTCACGGTACCGTCACACGTCATTTTAGACAACACCAACTAGGTAAAGTAACGTCTACCAATCCGATGGCATCTATTTTTGCGTGGACAAGAGGGTTGGCACACAGAGGAAAGTTAGATAAAAATGAATCACTAATTGATTTTTGCCAAACCTTAGAGGCTATTTGTATTGAAACGATCGAAGGTGGTAAAATGACTAAAGATTTAGCCTTATTGATCCATAAAGACAAATTAAATGAATCCCTCTATTTGACTACACAGGAGTTTCTGGATGTCTTGAAAGAAAATTTAGATTCTAAACTTGCATAGTTTTTAATTTTTGTGTGTTAATTAGATTTATGGATTCTTTATAAAAATTTCTGAAATGCTCTCCAGATTATTTAATCCAACTAATCTATTAGATTATACCTCCATATTTTTTATTAGTCAAAGCTTTATATTTAGTTTTTTAATGTTTAAATATTATTAAATTAATAATTTATTTACATCGTAATTGGTGAACAAGGCAATTTGAACAATAAAATTCTTACTAATGAGATTTGAAAAAATTACAGAGAAGGATTCCCATTACGACGCTCTCGAAACAAAATCGGTAAAGGAACTACTAACAGGTATTCATCAACAGGATCAAATTGCAGTTTCAGCAGTAGGTCTTGTTTTAAGTAAAATCGAAATCCTAGTGAATAAACTAGTACCTCAACTTAAAAAAGGTGGACGACTATTTTATATTGGTGCAGGAACCAGTGGAAGGTTGGGTGTATTGGATGCATCAGAATGTCCTCCCACTTTTGGTACTGACCCTGAAATGGTCAAAGGTCTTATTGCAGGTGGGTTAGACGCTCTTCATCAATCCATCGAAAATGCAGAGGACGATTACCTCCAAGGGTGGAATGATTTACAAGAAAACAAAATAGATCAAAATGATTTCGTAATAGGAATCGCTGCTTCAGGAACCACCCCCTATGCATTAGGCGCACTTGAAAAATGCCAAAAAAATGGTATTTTAACAGGTTGTATTACTTGCAACCTTAATAGTCCGCTAATTCAGTTCTCCGACTTTCCCATAGAGGTGGTCGTAGGCCCTGAATTCGTAACGGGCAGTTCACGAATGAAGGCTGGTACCGCACAAAAACTAATTCTCAATATGATCACAACCTCGAGTATGATTCAATTGGGAAGAATTAAAGGGAATAAGATGATCGATGTCCAAATGACCAATGTAAAGTTAGTTGATAGAGCGGTTAGAATTCTTATGGAAGAATTGGACATTGATAAGCGAACAGCCGCTAAATTATTAGAGGAGTATAAAAGTATAAGGGCAGCCATCAAAAATTACGCATGAACTCGAAAAAGCTTAAAAAAGGATTAATGAGGATGGGAACTTTTATCGTTCTATGTTTTATTGCTCCAGTGATCGTTTACCAAGCCTTTAAAAATCAAGAACATTCTTTTTATTGGCCTGTTCTTGTTTTGGGAATTAGTTCTTGTATTATAGCAATTATTTACGGTTTTTGGGCCATCAAAACATTACTCAACGGTCTCCTAGGGGATGAAAAAACTAAGCGCTTTTAAAAATTGTAACACTCAGAGGAGTAGACTATATTTGTTTTGATTTATATCCTATGATTCAAATAAGATTTCCTGATGCCTCAATAAGAAGCTATAAGGTTGGGACTACTGTTCTAGATGTTGCAAAAAATATAAGTGAAGGATTGGCGCGTAATGTCCTTTCCGCAAAGTTCAATAATCAAATTATTGAAACCTTTTCACCATTGACCGAAGATGGACAAATCGAATTATTTACTTGGAAAAATGAAGAAGGTAAAACTGCTTTTTGGCATTCTTCTGCACATGTATTGGCTCAAGCCATATTAGCCCTCTACCCTGAGGCTAAACTCACAATTGGTCCAGCGATTGAAAATGGATTCTACTACGATGTAGATTTTGGAGATCACTATATCACGGAAAAAGAACTCAAGGATATTGAGAAAAAGTTTTTGGAATTCGCTAGTAAAAAGTTTGAATTTAAAATGCGATCTGCTTCCAAAAAAGAGGCACTGGATTTTTATCAAAAAAAGGAAAATCCCTACAAAATTGAACTCATTGAAAATCTGGAAGATGGAACAATTACCTTTTGTGATCATGGCGATTTTACAGACCTCTGTAGAGGAGGACATATACCCCACACTGGATTTATAAAAGCCGTAAAGCTTTTGAATGTAGCGGGTGCCTACTGGCGAGGAGACGAAAAAAACAAACAACTTACTCGGGTTTATGGAATTTCATTTCCAAAACAAAAAGAACTTATCGAATATTTAAATCTTTTGGAGGAAGCTAAAAAACGTGACCACAGAAAGCTGGGAAAAGAGCTGGAATTATTTACTTTTTCACAAAAAGTAGGACAGGGTTTACCCCTATGGTTACCCAAAGGAGCTGCCTTAAGGGAAAGATTGGAAGATTTTCTCAAAACCGCTCAGAAAAAGGCGGGGTATGAGCAAGTAATCTCCCCACACATTGGTAACAAAGAGCTCTATATGACCTCAGGTCACTACGAGAAATACGGAGAGGACAGCTTTCAACCCATAGAATCCCCTACTGGAGAAGAAACGTTTCTTCTCAAGCCTATGAACTGTCCTCACCACTGCGAAATATACAACGCCCGACCCTGGAGTTATAAGGAATTACCCAAAAGATATTCTGAATTTGGAACTGTATATCGTTATGAACAAAGTGGTGAACTTCATGGATTGACCCGAGTTAGAGGATTCACTCAGGACGATGCGCATATTTTTTGCACTCCCGACCAATTAGATCAAGAGTTTAAAGACGTCATTGATCTAGTGTTGTATGTATTTGGTTCTCTTGGTTTTGATAATTTTCAAACACAAGTATCCATAAGAGATTCTAAAAAACCTGAAAAATATATTGGAGATGAAAAAAATTGGGAAAAAGCAGAACATGCGATTATTTTTGCTGCTCAGGATAAAGAATTAGATTTTGTAATTGAAGAGGGAGAGGCTGCCTTCTATGGTCCCAAGTTGGATTTTATCGTCAAAGACGCACTAGGAAGAAAGTGGCAATTGGGTACCATTCAAGTTGATTATAATCTTCCTGAAAAGTTTGATCTCACTTACAAAGGCAGTGATAATGAACTACACCGACCTATTATGATCCATCGCGCTCCCTTTGGAAGTTTGGAGCGATTTGTTGCTATTTTATTGGAACATACCGGAGGTAATTTCCCACTTTGGCTTGCCCCTACTCAGGTGAACTTATTGAGTGTGAGTGAAAAACACGAAAAATACGCTCAAAAAGTTTTAAAATTCCTTGAAAATAACGAAATTCGCGCCTCCTTGGACAACAGAAATGAGACAATCGGAAAAAAGATCCGAGAATCTGAGTTAAGTAAAGTTCCTTACATGTTGATTTTGGGAGAAAAAGAAGCAGAGTTAGATAATATCTCTGTAAGAAAACACCGTCAAGGTGATATGGGAGCGATGACAGGAGAACATTTCATCGAAATCATAAAGGAAGAGATATCAAAAAGTATATCTAAATTTGATAATTAATTTAAAATAACGAGTCATAGCAATACGAAGGAGAAGGTCTAATAAACCTGTGAGGATAATAAAAGAAAATCCTCATAAAATCAATGAAAAAATTACTGCCACGGAAATTCGTTTGGTAGGAGACAACGTTGAGATAGGGGTTTACGGTCTTACGAAAGCTATTGCACTAGCTGAAAAACTAGAATTAGATTTAGTAGAAATCTCCCCAAAGGCATCACCACCTGTATGCAAGATTTTGGATTACAAGAAATTTCTATATGAGCAGAAGAAACGTGAAAAGGCACTAAAGTCGAAAGCGACCAAGGTTGTTATTAAAGAAATCAGGTTCGGTCCACAAACCGATGAACATGATTATGAGTTTAAAAAGAAACATGCTGAAAAGTTCTTAAATGATGGTGCAAAGCTCAAGGCTTTTGTATTTTTTAAAGGAAGATCAATCGTATTTAAAGAACAAGGGCAGATATTACTTTTGAGGTTAGCACAAGATCTAGAACAAATTGGAAAGGTAGAACAGATGCCAAGATTAGAGGGAAAGAGAATGACCATGTTCATCTCTCCCAAA
>CENP01055890.1_pt1 | contig 11501 bp, 14 predicted proteins | sample 361281 | NCBI WGS metagenome assembly CENP01 (sample SAMEA2591122, study PRJEB7988) | marine metagenome | biome: marine biome (ENVO:00000447); feature: deep chlorophyll maximum layer (ENVO:xxxxxxxx); material: saline water (ENVO:00002010), including plankton (ENVO:xxxxxxxx) | depth 70 m
TGTACACAAAGCGAGTATTAGTTATTAAAGGAATAAACTCACGTCTAACAGTACCAGGCAGTACTGTACTAATAAGGACTATTAATTGTTCTTGGGTCGCTACAGCATTTACTTTGCTAAGGATATCTTTAACTATCGAGTAATCAAAGTCCTTGTTAGGTAAATGGCTGGTAGGTGCCTTCCCATCATATTGTGGATCATGTGGTGTAGGTACTGCAATAAAAACAATGTCTTGTCCTTTAACAGCATCTTCCATATTGTCAACCATTGTAAAGTTTTCAGGCTCTACATGATTAACATCATATCCAACAACATCATGGACCTCGGCGACCATCTCGGCGCAGGCTTGTCCTAACTTACCTACTCCGATGAATCCGATTGAGGCCATTTTCATCTCCTGATGTGTTATTTAATCTGTTGTAGAATTAACTACATACTTTATTTATCATAATAAATTCTGTCAAACAACGTATTGTAGCCAAGATATGCCTCATTTGATATACGATTGTCGTATTGATTACCGGAATAGTTTTTAGCAAACTTATAAAATAAATTTTGATTGTGGTCTAACTTTTGTTGTATTTCTTTAGACCAGTACAATTTATGCAACTCTTCTATAGACATCTTCATTAAGTTATCTATATTTTGTATTATAAGTCTCATGCGATGGTCAGAGTCTATTACATCATCATATGCTTCATTAAAAAATTCTGGAAACGTTTTAAAGCCATTTGCTCTTATAGTTTTTAATGTTCGAGGAGTACCCACTACTAGCATAGGCAATCTAAACATAAAACTTTTAAACGTTTTTTCTGTAATGAATGTTGCCTGACCTGGTAAGTTTTTATAATGTTCTGCTATCTCTCCGTCTAATTGCCCTTCTATAATTTCGTTTGAAAACAATGTTTCTGTTGCAATATATGTATAAGCATCATTTACAAATTTGAATGGAGGACTATCTTGCCAGTCTCCTATATTTGTCCTTGAGCAATTAGTTACACTTTCATTCTCACTCATTAAAGTTTTTGGTCTAATGCCTTCAAGATTAACTTTGTTATTCCAACCGGGCGGTTTTAAATAACTTAAATGACATTTATCGGAATAATTATTTTCCGTTAAATGTTTATATATTTTTGTTCTGTGTGTTTTTGCAAAATTATTTAAACATATTGTATGTTTTGTTCTTGTTGATACATTAGGTCTAAATTTAAAGTCTATATTACGAGTTACCATTCTTTGAAAATAAATTGGATCCCAAGATATATCCGCATTAGGATATCGAGATTGATAAAATTGTACCATTTCATAATTACAAAAATTCATAATAATATTTTTTTCTTCGATATATTGTAGTTGTGTATTAAACCATTCATATCTTTTCATCTCATCTAAATTATGTAAGTCCCAACCATTTGCAAATCTCCACTTTACTTTTTCCTTATAGTTCCTACAAACTTCTAATTCTGCAGACATGTTGTTTAATTCGTTACCAGTATTATAATCCAAATGAGGCCATAAGTGCCAACCAATATTGATTACAATACTATCTACTGTGTCATCTGCTTCTTGGATAAAGTCTTTTAATTTTTTTCTATCCCAAAATGTTTTGACCCAAGTTCTTTTAATTTTATCTGTATCGTTAGTAGTAAGAAAATTGTCTTCTAGCAATTGGTCATGTATGCCTATGCCTAAAGCAAGTCCAGGTGTATAAGTTGAATCTGGGGGAGTAAGAATATCTCTATGATGTGGGTAATCTGGTGTACCTTTCCATAACGGCTGTACAAGGTATTTGGCTTTTATCTCCATCTGCTATTGTGCTGAGGATCAGTACGACTCCACCAGTCCCATAGTTCAGGGTCAGCACTATAGATTTCTTCTATGGTTATACTAGCACCTTCCATACCATCTTCTCGTATTCGTGCTATCTCTCTTTGCCATTGTCTACCATTAAAGAACTGATCCTCATGTGTATCAGGAAACTGCTCCTCAAATGTAGGTGTGTTTAATATCTGTATTAACTGATTAATTACTGTTTGTTGCTTAGGTGTTATAATTGGTGTAAGGTCCTCAATTAGTTTATTAACAATCCTATCTAATATATGTCTGGGCCAACTCATAAAACTGAATACTATGTCTGGGTGGAATGCAAACATATTTTTTGTTTCTATTTTAACATCATTCTCTAATGCATAGTTTACTAAATCACGTAAGCCAAATAAGCCAGGACCTGTTAATGTTAAATCCATTAACATTTTTTCATGTCCACCTGGTAGTGCTACACCCTCTCTAAAGTTTTGATCCCATTCGTCCCAATTAAGTCCTGTACGAATAAATTCACCTATCTCTCCTATGCCGTCTATACTAGCACACATAGTCCAATCCTTTGCTTGTGGTAACCAATCATACAAATAATGCTGTCCATATCTTACTCTGCTTAGGTTACTATTATATCTTAAATGTACATTTTTTAAGTTGTTATCATCTGCTAGTCTGTGCATTGCTCTCCAATGTATATCATACATTAAAGGTTCACCGCCTACCCAATATATTTCTTCTACAACACCTCTGCAAATGCTATCCCAAAATTCTTCTTCTACAACTTCTTGTTGAAACTTTTGTATTACTTTTTTATTTTCTGGAATCATAAAAGGCTGATTCTCTGGAGTCCAATGGTCGTTCTTTCTTTTCTCGGCTTCCCAAGATGAACTAAGTTGTTCCCCACACATACGACATTTGTAATTACATAAGTTGCTAACTCTGTAATCAAAACTGATAGGTTCCATTGTTGTATAGCCATTATCATCTGTGCTGTCAAAACACTGGTCTATCTTATCTGTAAATAAAAATCCTGTAAACCATTGTCTGTAATTACTTTGACTCAATAAATTATCATTGCATACTGCACATTGTGGAATCTCTTCACCTGCCATAAGTTTTTTTCTAATGTCCATCATGTATTGACTGTTCCAATGTTCTTTTAATGTAATAGGTTGGTAGTCTTCTATAGTGCCACTGTCTTTAAATTTACCTGTGCTTTCATCGTTACTAGCATCAATGTATTGCTTTTGGAACATGTGTTCTTCTCTACTAGCACAACACATACGTCTTTCAGATTGTGGACTAATGTAAGTATGTGTCCATGGTGCTGTACAAAATACTTTGTTTGGTGAGTCCGCAGTTACATTACCGTGAGCCCATGTAGGTTTAATTCGTTTCGACATCCACTGCTCCGCCTAACCCGTCTGTTTCGGTATCCCAACCTATACTACTTCCTGCTTTACGTTTAATGTTAGGATTGTAATCTGCTTCTTCTTTATATTTTTCATCATCGTAGTCATCTTCGCTTTCACCTGTTTGGCGTCCACGTACTTTCATTTCTACAACTTTAACTTCACCATCTTCCGTAACAATACGTTTAGCATATAATGTATTTGTTATACCCGTACTGTCTGGTGACTGTATGTCGTTTATTTCATCATCAGTAATATCTTTTACTGCAATACTGTCATACCATTCTACTAATCTTGGAAATGTTTCTCTAAAGTTAAATCCTCTTCTTGAATCATATTGTTCGTAAAATACTTTAAAGTCATGATGTAGTAAGTCTTGTTCTGCTGTATTCCTATGTGGAGTTTTTACAACATCTAAATATTCTATTAGTCTGCTTATTTGGTCTTGCTCCCAAGGTTGTAAAAGTTCTACACCATTTTGGTCACGTTCATTTCTTTCTCTAACTGCATCTAACCAATTGCTAATTTCATCATGATACATTTTTCTTAAATGGTCTGGTAATGTTAGTGGACTTTGAAAACTTGGAAAACGTAATATGTTTACACTAATGCCTGGAACATGATGTCCATATTTACGTTTCATGTCTAAGCACCAATCCCAAAACTCTGTAATACTATCTAAGCACAATGCATTAATAGTCATCATCATATGTACACCTTCGTATCTTGCCTCAGTGGCAAAACGTTCAAACTGGCTAGTCCATATTTCCCAATCTAATCCATCTCTAATATATTCTGCTTGTGGACCTTTTGCTTCACAACTTGTATATACATGGAAGTGGTCTATGTGTTGTGTAGCATCTATAAATTTATTAAGTAATCCTTCTTTTGCCATCAAGTTACTGTTAATAGCAAGACGCATATTTTTAGCATTGGGCTCGTCTGTTTCTTTAAACCAATCAAACAATTTGTATATACTAGGAGTCATTAACGGCTCACCACCTGTAACTCTAATCTCTTCTAGTTCTTTGCTAAGTTCGGGCCACCATCTCCAAAATGCATCCACATAAGGATTATCTTCTCCTTGGTCAAACGGTTCGGCGTATGGTGCATCGTCAATAAAGTGTCCTCTAGCATCACTCTTAATACCTTGATAGCCTCCGTTAGTTCTAATATCTTTTACCCATGTGCTACTAAATGCTGGATTACAATAACTACATGCTAACTGACATGTTCTATCAAATGCTACTTCACATGTTTTTAAATTAACATCTGCATTAGGATCTAGTGTTGCAATATGTTTTAAATCTCTATCTTCATATATAACAGTCTTATATACTCTATCTGATACAGGTTCGTTACCATCTGAGTCCTTACCCATGTCCTCAATTTTCCAACAGTACTCACACTCTTTAGGTCTTGTACCTTCTTGCATCATTTGACGCATTTTCTTTTTGTGTCTACTGTTATGAATAGCACTAGGATTTTCTTTTATATCTTCTAAATCTATTTGGTGTGCAGGAGGGTGATGACAACTTGTAGTACCACCATGCCCTAACCATATAGTAGCATTGTACCACTTTGCACCGCAGAAGGATTCAGAGACAGGATCAATCATCCTCTCTTTAAATTGCCTATGTGACTCTCCAACTTTTCTAACCATTAAAATTACCTACGTCGAAACTTAGGTTCCTCATTTGTGTATTCTCTTCTAGGGTAATGACCCATTCAATCATTTCTGCAACACTATCTGCAGTCATCATTATATCATCTATATTACTTATTCCTTTTAACCATTCAGTACTGTCAGTATCTACCATTCCGGGCTTTATCATTGTAACCCTACACATTCCTGGTTTGAACTGATTACTTAACTGCAAACTTGCCCAATCTAGTCTTGCCTTATCACTGACATACGGAGTCCAGTCTTTATTATATCCCATTTGTGCAAAATTACTAATGCTGTCACTACTAATAGCACCCATGTTAATAATTAATTTAGGTTTGTCTACCCATTGCTCATACATGCTGTATAAAAGTCTAACTTGATTATCAGGTACATAAGCATTGTTTACTAATACATCTGCCTCCCAATCTAAGCACTCCTGTACAACTTTTTTAACTGTACTGACTCTTTGTAAGTTATAACCAGTACTTTGGCTAAAGCCTTTAATGGAAAATAGATTATTGTTACCACTAGTTTCTAATCTATGAACCAGTGCTTTACCTATGCCTCTAGTATGTCCTGTTATTGCTATTTTTTTCATATTATATCTCTATCATATCAAAGTCTTCTTTACCGACACCACATTCTGGGCAGTACCAATCGTCTGGCACATCTTCCCATTTAGTTCCTGGCTCAATACCATCTTCAGGAACTCCGTGTTCCTCATAGTATATCCATCCACAAACAATGCACTCATATGTTTTGAATTCCACTATTCAATTACTTCCTCTAGTATGCCTAAAATTTCTGCAATTAAAAAAGCAACTGCCAAAAGTGTTATACTCTGTAATACCACTGCTACTACACAACCTGCTATTCTAATTCCGCTTTTTACTAAACTAATATAGTAATGCATCTTTCCTGGATCTTTTGCTATCATATTGCTCCATATATTGAACGTAAAACACTTCGTTGATGTTTTTTATCTACGCATCTACATTCCATTTGATTCCTAGTATGTCCTTCGCACAATGCAAAATGTGAACTAGGACAATAGAAATTATCTGGATCACTATAACGGTCATTATAATAACCACCGCCTGTACTACATCCTGCCAATGTAAATAAGCCTAAACTGAATAGTTTCTTCATGTGCTTTTACTCCTTATTTTAGTTGCACTTATATTTTCTATTTCCTTATCGAACTTCTCTTGTTCTATTTTATATCCGACATCTCTGCCGTATGTTATATTAAGTATGTTTGGTACTGCTACTATATTAACTTTCCCGGCATACTTAACAAGTTTGTCTTGCAAGTTTTCTATAACAGTTTGTATATCATATGGATTACTTTTATCAGTAGCCATATCTCTTACCATTAAAAATACTTGACCATGTTTTGCTAATGCTCTTTCTAATAATGCTTGATGACCATCATGCCAGGGTTGATATCTTCCTAACATTTGTGTAGTGGGTGCTTGGTTATCCCATATAAAGTAATTACCAATCATCCATGCTATCCTTTTTGCATCTTTGTCGCCACGTTGTTCCGTAACAATATAGTCTGCATACTTCGGTCTTTCAAATACTTTATTAGTATCTTCATATTTACTTTCTTCAATAGTGTCTACAAATATTTCTAAGTCACTATTAAATTCCTCTCTAGCACTTCCAAAAGGTGCTACAAAATCTGCTATAGCAATTTTACCTTTTGATTCTGCTTCTTCACATAACAGACGCATTCTTGCGTTTTGTCTTAAACGTCCTTCATCACTAAAGTCCCAATCGTCTGCTTCTTTTCTTACTACGTCTGCATTAAACCATGCTACATTATCACTAAGATAGTCAGCAAGTCTTTCTGCAATGTATGTTTTACCTGATCCCGGTAATCCATATATCAATACTCTCATTCCTCTCCAATAAACAATCCTTTAAGGGATTTGCCTGCAGACATATCACCATTGAAAGTCATTTGACCACCAATCACTAGTTTTACCGGATCGGCTCCTTTGGTAAACATGTCTAACATAGTATCTTTGTTTACAAAGCCTACTGTGATATCTGCTTTAGGTAAATGCTGATTATTCACAAAACACTTCTCATCAAAAACACTGACGGAAAATTTTCCGTTTGTTTCATTAATTACATTAACATTGATATCAATATCGATGCCTCTGCTTTTTTCTCTATTAAAACCATTATCTAATTTTGTTTTAATTTCTGCAAAGTCTAACATTATGTTATTCCTTATCTTGTGGGTATCCTGGATACCATTTTTGTATAGTGTCAATTTTGACATCTCGCCATGCTTTTACATCCAACCCATACATAACCATTGTATCATTAGTACTATAATTCTTAATGTTCAATGTTTGTTTATGTATTTCTTGATTAAGAGTACATGGCATTACTCTTAATTCATCTGTATCTATTTTTGTAAACTCCACAGTGACTACACCTTCTTTAAGTGCTTTATATAAGTCATTGCTCATGCTAAATCTATCCATATGCTTACTAGTACTGCTATGCACAAACCTATTACAATTAAATCTAATGTTTGTGAAACCTTGCTATACTTATTCATATATTGCCTCTGCTTCTTCACACATAAACCAAAACTGACTCATCTCTGGAAACGTTGCTAAAAAATCTGTACCTCTTCTTTTGTCATGCTCACTAAAAAACTTACTGAAGTCTGCCCTATCTCTTAACAACTTGTCTTTTGATAATTGTTTTTTCATGTGTTCTAAATTACGTTTTACTTTTTCTATTTCGAAGTCTTTAAATCCTTCGTAGTCAACGAACTCCTCGTTGGCTTTGTTTTGTTCCATAAAGTCTATTGCTTCTAACAAATACTCTTGATAATCATCTGGAAGTATTTGTATGCTTTGCCATGCAGGGTTACGCAACAACGGTATGTCAAACCATATACGTTGCTCTGGTACTTCCCAACCCAATGCATACTGAATACTTTTATTCCATTTTTTTCTCAGTTCTAATATGCCTTCTAAAAACTCTCTGAGACTTGGTAGACTCAGACAGTTAAATGTATTAATAAAATTAATACTGGTGTGATGTGTTTCATCTAAAAATCTGTTTACATTACTCCATACTTGGTCAAAGTCCATACCATGTCTAATATATTCTGCTTGTGGTCCCCAACCATCTAAACTCACAAACACACTAAAGTTATGATATGCTTTGTCGTTGTATTTGTATTCATATGTATAACTGTTATCACCTTGTTCTTCACATTGTCCTATTTGCAAAAATGTTTGTTTAATTTCTTCTCGTTCTATACTAGGCAGTTCGCTACTGTGATAACGTTTACTATCAGCACCAACAATATAATGATCCCATGTTTGCCAATCTGTACCGTCATGTGGATCTGGAACATATACTTCTGCACTATGTTCTACATTGTCTAATTGTTTTATTAACGTCATAAATCTTTCAAACAATACTTGGTTGACAGGACACATGTTTGTTGTTATACTTAATTCTAAATCTTTGTTTGGATTCTCTAAAACATATTCCATAACTTTGAATGTGTTTTTATCCATTAATGGTTCACCACCTGTCATACGAAATACTCGTAATGTTTTATACATGTCGGGCCACCATTTCCAAAAAGCAGTAACGTATGGATTATCATCTTGTGCAACTCTAAGCGGCATAAGATTTTTATTTCTCAAACTGTCTACATTATTATGAGGAGCAACTGTAGGATATTCTCCATGCTCGTCTATTTCTTCTTGCCATGCTGTACTTAAATGAGGACTGCAATAACTACATTTAAAATTACATGCTTGGTTAAAATTAACTTCTACATAACGTGGATTTATATTACCACTAGCACCAGCATCCATTATATCTTGTCTACTTTCTTGAGCCCAATATTCTCCACTACGATATATTCTATCACTTCTATCGCCTTGGTCTTCTATGTTCCAACAATAACTACAACCGTCTGGTCTTTCTCCTTTTAGCATCAGTCTACGTTGTTCTTTTTTCTCTTCTGTGTTATGTAATGCTGTAATATTTTTTTCTAATTCTTCTAAAGGAACTTTATGAGTAGGTGGATGATAGCAACTATGTGTCATGCCATTAGTAAGGTGCATGGAGACTTGGCTCCATTTAGCATAGCACATACTAGGACTTATTTTGTCTAGTTGCTGTTTTGCCTTATCGGCATTTTGGTCGTATATACTCATTTAAACTTTATTGCTAAATTTATTGTAAAAACATTTCTTGTTTCTATATTATCCGTATATGTATTACCAACACCAATAGAAACTTTATCTGTAAGTTTATACATTAAGTCTGTGCTGTTTCTCAAATACATATCGTTGCCTGATTCATATAATAGTTTGTTTGTAAAACTTAAATTATCACTAAATTTATATGTTGCCCATAAACTATTTCTTACTATCATTTCGTTGGCATCACTTTTTAAAAATGCTAAGGATACTTCGTTGCTAACTTTCCAATTGTCTGTTCTTAAAATTTTATATCCGTAACCTGCACCAAGTACTGTACGCATATCATATGCAGTTCTAAATTTATCATAGTCTAATTGTGCTACACCTATAACATAACTTTTGTCTGTGAGTGCATAGTTTTCTTTAAATTGAAAATAAAAATCGTTTGTCTTTTCTACACCATCTGAACGTTTAAATATATAAGCGGCTTCATAATTGCTTTGCCATTTTCCTTTTTCAACATTGTGTTTAAATTTACCGTTGAATGTAGCATCACTATCTACTAATGTTAAACCTAAGTTTGCAGTTGTACTTGCGAATACAGGATTACATAATAAGAATAAAAGTCCTGCTAAAAATATATTCTTCATTGTATTAATCCTTTTTCAAGCAAATCTTGTATTTGCTTCTCTCTAATCATTACACCCCAACGTCTAGGATTTACATAAGTCTGTTTAAAAAATTTACTCATCTCTACACTAGGATCAAACAACATCATTTCATTTATTTCGCTGTTTAATTTTTTTCCTAAGTCACAAACTGTATTATATAAATTGTCCTCGACTGGTGCAACTTCGCTGTCAAAGAAATCTTTAAACCATTCGAAGTCTGATATTTGGTTGGTGTCCCAATCACTTAATACTGTCATGTCGCAACCTAGTCTTGATCCGTAGATTGCCCATAAGCCGTTATCTACATCACTGCCTATATTACACCATGTTTGCAGTCTATTATAATTTTGCCACCATATTTTTTGTTTGAATTCATCTGCTCTTACTCGAGCACCTTCATCCAAACTCATTTTAACACCTTCACGGAAGCCGGCTCTAAAGGCTTGGAACGGACTGGCTGTTTGATGAACTTCACTGAATGTATCATTCAGTTGTATGTAGTTAAGTTTCCAACAAAACTCCATACCTTCGCCATCAGTGGCGGCTTCGTGAGTGTTAATAGTCTTGGTGTACTCTGTGGGCCAACATTTAAGTCCGCCATTACCATAGACTAATCCATTTAAAATATTTTTAGCATTCCAACTAAAAATACTTTCTGATATATTGTTCCCATCGTGGTCTGTATCGGGAACCTCTAATTTTTGTTCAAAAAAATCGTCCATAACGATGTTATCGCCATCGACGGTTATAAATCTATCTGTTTCTGATTGTTCTGCGGCAGTTTTGTGTGCTTTATCAAAACCCTTTACGCCGTGTACCCTTTTTGCCCAAGGTACTTTATTTAATAAGTCTGCCCAATGTTCTTCACAGTTAGGCTCGTCATATGATATGTAAAATATGTCAAGTTCAGTGACATCAATCTTTGCCATGTGCGTGTCCTGTTGTAAAATTTAACTACGCACATATTTATCTAACAATTTATGAGTGTATATACTAAAGTCGTTGATAGTAGTCTTTCTTTCTATGTTTACAGTACCAGTTCTTAGGTCTTCTAATTTAGCAACAACTTTTTCTAATAACACATGCGGATCTTGTGGTGCTGTGATATAAAAATATAAATTTGTTTTTACTTTACTTGGTTCTGCAACTTCTATAGTCCACTTACTGCCAACAGTAATGCTAACATCATAATCTAATGCATCGCTTCTAGGTATCTCATACAAAAAATCTCTATCACTTTTAAGTGTAGGTTTTTCAATAGGTCTAGGAACAATTCTTATTACATCATGTTCATCTTCTTCTATGATAAACTGCCCAACACTTTTACCCATCTCATCTACAAAGGCATACTCCTCTTGGTTTATTTCTACCGCCTTAGACCCTTTGTACCTTCGCATGTCGGGTTTGTTTATACCTTTGTATAGTATGTCACCCTCATCATTATAAACAAACCAAGACGTTGATAACTCTGCTTCTTGTACTTGTTTAAATGTGCCATGCTTATCTTTTAATAATGCAAGTCTTTCACCTGCTGTTAATTGTTCCATGCTAACTCCATTTTGTGTATCTTATCTTTATCCATCCAATGCTTTTGTACATAATGAAACGGATGTGTAATTTGAAAATTGCCAACTTTAAAATCGTTGTAGTTTTTATAATATGTTGGAATACTTTTAGTCCAATCTTCTTCCATACTACTTGTAGGCACATTTTGTACATGTGATTTCATGTG
>CENP01084945.1_pt1 | contig 11496 bp, 9 predicted proteins | sample 361281 | NCBI WGS metagenome assembly CENP01 (sample SAMEA2591122, study PRJEB7988) | marine metagenome | biome: marine biome (ENVO:00000447); feature: deep chlorophyll maximum layer (ENVO:xxxxxxxx); material: saline water (ENVO:00002010), including plankton (ENVO:xxxxxxxx) | depth 70 m
TTTATCAAAGAATTATTATAAATTTTTTTAAATGAGTAGAGTAGTCTTAGAGACAAGCTTAAGTCTTATTTTACCTTGAAAAGATGTTACTAATAACTCAGACATATATATTTAATGATCTTGATAGGGTAAACCTCGTTATTGAGATACATTTATGCAGATGACGTACTTTTATCAAAAGATAGTATATTTTTTTAATATCATATTATTGTTCTATAAAATAATAAAGGTTGTAATCAAGATTTTTAATGCTGGCAATCTAGTTTAATAAGGGATAAGTCAATTAATTTAAATTAGAAATAGTTGGATTAAATAGACATACTATTATAGTTAGTTCTATTGCAATTTATTAATAAATGAAATATTACACTAAAAAATATTTTGGAATTATATAAATATCTTGAATAATAATAAATTTATATTAAAATTTAATAATTATTAACTAAGATTAAAAAGAAAGACGTGTATAATGGCTAAAGGCGAAGTAAGATGGTTTAATTATAAAAAAGGTTATGGTTTCATTTCTCAAGATGGAGCAGATGATCAAGATATTTTCGTACATATTTCAGCAGTAAAAGATTCTGGTATAACTAAATTACAGGAAGGTCAGAAAGTAGAGTATGAAATTAAAGAACAAGAAAACGGCAAAATGGCCGCAGAAAACATTAAAACAACTGAATAATTAATTTAAAATTAGTTGAAAACAACAGTTCTGTTTTCATTAATAATTATTCTGTGTTCTAAGTGCCAGTTTATGGATCTAGTAAGAACTAAACTTTCTATATCTCTTCCTATAGATATAAAGTTTTTTAGTGTTTTTGTGTGATCTACTCTTGCAACATCTTGTTCTATAATCTGACCCTCATCTAGTTGATTAGTTACATAGTGCGCGGTGGCACCTATTATTTTTACTCCTTGAAGGTATGCTTGATTATATGGTCTTGCACCTTTAAAGCTAGGTAAGAAAGAATGATGTATATTTATAATTTTTCCTTCAAGAAGTTTACATATCTCTGGAGATAATACTTGCATGTACCTAGCTAATACAACTAAATCTATTTTATTTTTTATTATTAGTTCGTAAAGTTTCTTTTCTTGTTTAAGTTTATTATTTTTATTAACTTTTAGTAATTTATACTTGATATTGTAAGGTTTTACAATTTCTCTCATATCTGAATGATTTGAAACTATAAGAGGTATAGCGCAATTTAAAGAATTAGTTTTCCATTGATAAAGAATGTTATTTAAACAATGTCCAAATTTAGAAACCATAATTAAAACATTCTGCTTCTTTGATATTTCAAAGAAGTTATATTTCATTCTATACTGTTTAGATATAATTAAAAAATCCGACTTAAGTTTTTTAAAAGCAATTGTTTTTATATTTTCTAAACTAGCAAAAGATACTCTCATAAAAAATTGATTATTTTTAGAATCCTTATATTGAGAACTCTCTAATATATTAAATTTTCTTTTAAATAAAAAGGAAGAAACTGAAGCAATAATTCCTGCTTTATCAGGGCAATTAATAATTAGGATTAATTTTTTATTAGACATTTATTTAATATTAAAATCTTATGAATTATCGTTGAAAATATATAGGTGCATCATTCAAATTCCATACCTCGTATTTATACATAATATTTTTAAAAAATATAGTATTAATTAAATTAGTTAGCCAAACATTAAGTGCAGTTAACTCTATATTTTTTTCAAAAAAACTTGGATCAGCTATTTTAAATTGTCTTATTAAAGGAAATAATGCTAAATCTAAAATACTTATTGTATTTTTATACAAATACTTAGAATTATTTTTCAATAGTAATTTTTCTAAAACTTTAAGATGTTCAACTCCTTTATCTCTATGAATTTCTTTACTAATAAATTTTCTTTCATTTATATATCTATTATTATATTTGTAACGATCAAGATGATATTTAAATTCATTATCAAAAATATTTATTATATTTAAATTATCTTTTTTATTTTCTCTAAAAGGACATAACAAGTTTTCTTTATCATTAATATTTAATGCCCATAACATAATATCAATACTTTCTTCTAAAACAGCATTTTTTAATTTTAGAACAGGCACTGTTCCTTTTGGAGATATCTCTAGCATTTGTCTAGGTTTCTGTCTTAACGCAATTTCTCTTAATTCAACTTTAACTTTACTAAAATAAATAGCAGATCTTGCTCGCATGGCAAATGGACACCTTCTAAAGGAATATAAAATTGGTATTTCTGAATAAATTTTATCTTTCATGATTGTTTATTTTTTTTAATTGCTTATTTCTCATACTATATTTATCTATTTGTAATTGAGTTTTAGTTCCATGACATTTATGACATGATACCCCTTTAATATATTTTTTATTTTTTATAGCTGTTTTACTTAAAGGCATTCTGCATGCAAAACATAACTCAAAAGTTCCTTTATTCAAATTTTTATCTACTGTAACTCTATCATCAAAAACAAAGCACTCTCCCACCCAAGAGTTGTTTCCTTTTATTTTTTCAAGATATTTTAAAATTCCACCTTCTAAATGAAATACATTAGCATGTCCTTTTACTTTTAAGTATGAGGTAGCTTTTTCACATCTAATTCCTCCAGTACAAAACATTGCAATTTTTTTTTTTTTATTTTTTTTATTAAGTATATTTTTATCTAGCCAAATAAGTAGTTCTGTAAAGTTTCTTGCATTAGGATTCACAGCATTAGAAAAAGTTCCAACTTCATTTTCATAAAAATTCCGAGTATCTACTAATATTACATCAGGCTCCTTTATAAAATTATCCCACTTAGTAGGGTTAATATAGTCACCTATATTTTCATTTAAATTTATTTGGTTTTGCAATCTCGTAGTTAAAATCTCTTCTTTAACTTTAATTTTTAATTTTCTAAAAATATGCTTATTAGAATAAGATATTTTTAATTCATTGTCTAAAAATTTAAATAATATACTTAATCTTTTTATAAATATCTTACTTTGTGAAGTAAGCATAGATAAATTTAAATTTATACCTTCTGGAGCTATTAATATGATCCCTCTGCAATCTAAATCTTTAGTATATTTATTAAAAATGTTTTTATGCTTAAATATATTTTCTATTTTTATAAATTTATAATATGATATTATTGTATATAAATTATCATTCATTAGAATACTTTCAAAATTATTATGAGAATAACAAAAAAAGATAATACTTATAAGAAAAATATTTTTCAAAAAATAAGAAGATATTTTTTTACAGGCTTGGCTATAACAGCTCCATTAGGTATTACTATTTATTTGTCTTTTATATTTATAAATTTTGTTGATAATAATGTAAAAAACTTAGTACCAGAAAAGTATAATCCTGATAATTATCTGCCTTTTAATATACCTGGAACTGGCTTAATAGTTGCAGTTTTCTCCTTGATTGTAATTGGTTTTTTTACAGCAGGTATTTTTGGAAGATTTTTTGTTAATTTAGGAGAAAATCTAATTAATAAACTGCCTGTAATTAGAAGTGTGTATAATGCTTTAAAACAAATTTTTCAAACAATTCTAGGTTCATCTTCTAAAGCTTTCAGAGAAGTCGTTATAATAGAATATCCTAGAAAAGGATTATGGGCTGTAGCTTTCATTACATCGGAAACTAAGGGAGAAGTTAAAACTAAGCTAAAAGATGATTCTGTAAATGTATTTTTGCCAACTACTCCAAATCCTACTTCTGGTTTTATGTTGTTCGTGCCTAAAAAAGACTTAATTAGACTAAATATGAATATTGAAGAGGGTATGAAGTTGGTTATTTCTGGCGGTATAATAATTCCGCCCATAAAAAAAAAAAAATTTAACCGGCTGAGATAAGGTCTACTGCTTTTTCTTTTTCAAATAAGTATAATAAGTCTATTAATTTTTTTCCTCTATCTGATTGTAAATTAGGGTCAGCGTTAAGTATACCATTAACCTCCATTATTGCCATTTTTAATAAGTTTTGATGATTTATTATATTATAAAATATAAAGTTCTCAAAACCGTATTGATTTTTTCCCAAAACATCCCCGCCTCCCCGCATTATCAAATCTTTTTCAGATAAATCAAAACCATTATTAGAGTTTTTAACTACTTTTAATCTTTCTTTAGCTATATCATTTAAAGGTTCTTTGTATAATAATATACATAGACCATCTTTTTTTCCTCTGCCAACTCTTCCACGTAGTTGATGAATTTGGGCTAATCCAAATCTGTCAGCATTATCTATTAACATTATATTTGCATCTGGTATATCAATACCTACTTCAATAACAACTGTAGATATTAATATTTTTATTTCACTATTTTTAAATGAATCTAAAACTTTATTTTTATCTTCTATTGATAGTTTTCCATGTAGATAACCAATCTCGTTAAAATTTTTTTTTAAAAGCTTATATCGTTTTTCTATACTAGCATTATTAGTTTCTTCATCAATACTTTCAATTAGAGGGCAAATCCAAAAAACTTTATTATTATTTATTTTGTCTTTTATAAATTTTATTACTTCATTGATATTTATTTCAGATTTTAATATTGTCCTTATCTTTGTATTAAAAGGCTTTTCTTTTACAGTACTTGTAGAGATATCTCCTAAATGTGTTAATAGCATTGTTCTTGGAATAGGAGTTGCAGACATTAATAACATATCTACTTTTTTGCCTTTATTTCTTAGATTTAGTCTTTGTTTAACTCCAAATCTATGCTGTTCGTCTATTATAACGTATGATAAATTATTAAAAATTATGTTTTTCTGAAGCAAGGCATGAGTTCCAATAACTAAACTTTTTTCATTATTTTTTATATCAAAAAGGATTTTTTTTTTATTTTTTATAGAAGCAGTTAATAAATAAACATTTATATATAACTTCTTAAACTTATCTTTTATGAAGTTAAAGTGTTGTGTTGATAGTATTTCTGTTGGAGCTATTAACGCTACTTGATATCCTGAGTGAATAACATGTAAAGCAGAAACCATTGCTACAATTGTTTTCCCGCTGCCCACATCTCCATGCAATAAGCGCAACATTTTTTTATTAGAATTTAAATCATTTATGATTTCTGCGATATTATTTTTTTGATCTAGAGTCAATTTAAATTCAAGTAAACTAGTAAATTTATCAATAATATTTATACTATTCTTTTTATAAGCATTACTTTTTTCTTTATTAATGCTATTTCTAATGATACCTAAAGACAATTGATTAGCTAAAATTTCGTCATAAGCTAATCTTAAAAATGTTTTAGAGTTATTTTCTAATATATTATCTTCTTTGCCTAAATGAATATTTGTAATTGCTTCATTCCAAGAGGGTGATAGTGGATATTTTTCCATAAATAAAATATTCCATTCCTTTAGTTTTGGTAATAAAGGTAATACTTTCAATATAGATTTATGGATTGTCTTTGTTTTTAAGCCTGATTTTTGTCTATAAAATAATGTATTAATATTATTGTTTTCAGGATTAATGTTTTTAAAATCAATAATAGTCGGATGTAAAATTTGAAATTTTTTTCCATATACAGCTAATGTCCCAGCTATATAAATTTCTTCTCCTTCTTTGTAAATACTTTTAAGGTAACCGGTATATTTAGAAAAAAATACTAAATTGATAGCTTTATTATCAAATATTACTTTTATTCTATATGGAATATTTGACCTTCTAAAGCTAGCATAATGTTTATCTACTAAAACTTTAATTAATATTTTTTTTTTATCTGATAATTGAGCCCAGTTATCACAATATAAAGAGCTAACCACTTTATAAGGAATATAAAATATTAAGTCTCTATATGTGTTCCCAATATTTTCTATAATTAATTTTTTTGTTTTTTCTCCAGTTATAATATTACTTATATTAGAATATATTTTTTTTATTGATGTACTTTGCATATACTATTGTTATATAAAATATAAATGAAAAAGTATTTAAATAAATTACACTATAGATCTTGGCACAGAGGTACAAAAGAGGCAGATTTGTTTTTAGGTAATTTTTTTGATCATAACCAAGATAAAATCATTAAAATAAACCCTGCACACTATGAAACGTTCTTAAATGCAATAAATGATGGTGAAATAATGCATATTATAAAAGGTAAGTATAATTGGCCAGAAAATGTTTCCATTGAAATAATTAATTTATTAGAAGATTATATTAAAAGTGCAGGTTTTAGAGAATAATTTTAAATTAAACTTTAATAATAGTTCTTTTAACTTTTATAATGCAAGTGAAGGAATTCTTCCATTCGTAGTAGCAGAAATTTTAGATAATTCAAAAAAAATTATAATTGTATTAAGAGATAATAAATACCTAATACCATTTGAAAATAGTCTTAAAGCAATCACAGGATTAAAAAACATTTTAATATTTCCAAGCTGGGATTGTTTTCCTTATAGTAATGTTTCACCAAGTAATCATAATATTAATGCAAGATTTAAGGTTTTATCCGATAGCTTACTAAACGAAAATACTTCTAAAGTAATAATAACTAGTTTTAAGAACTTGGTAATGCTATTGCCAAACAAGAAAGAGGTCAAAAACAATATTTTTCTTTTAGAAAAAAATAAAGAATATAATTTAAAAAGAATAATAAATGATATTAGCTCAAGAGGATATAATCAGGTTAATTTAGTATTAGAACCTAATGAGTATGCAATTAGAGGAGGGCTGATAGATATTTGGCCTGTTGGTGCAACATCACCCTATAGATTAGATTTTTTTGGTAATATTTTAGAAAGTGTCAAGCATTTTGATCCAATTTCTCAAATTTCAAATGAAGAAAAAAGCTCTATTAGTATTTATCAAAATATAGAACCTCCATTATCTGAAGAAGCAAAAAGCTCTTTTATTAGTAATTACAGGAATCATTTTGGACCAGCTTCTAACAAAGCTTTGTTTGTACAACAATTACATGATTCTAATAAAATCGATGGAATTGAGCATTGGATGCCATTATTTTACAAAAATAAATTTATAAGTTTTTTTGATTTTTTTAATCCAGAATATCTTATTTTTGATCATAGTATATTATCTGATATAGAAATCTTTTATGATGAAATAAACTCATCTTACACAGATAGAGTAGAAGTTGCCAAGAATAAAATGGATAGTATGAATCAACCGATAAAGGAAAATTTACTTTATTTAGACAAAGTTTATTTAAATGAAAGAGTTAATAAAGTAAAAAAAATAATATTTAACAAGTTTAATTCAAATAATACATTACATTACAATTTAAATACTTCTGACAATATTGAAAGTCAAATAAAAATCAGTACAGATAATGACCTTAATAAACTTTTAAGCAATATAATACATAAAAAGAATGATAAAAAAATTATTTTTGTTGCTGATAATATTAAAAATAGAGATAAATTATTATTTTCATTAAATAACTTATTTAAGAGTAGTGAATATGTATTTAGAACTTCTAAAAATACTCTATCAGAATGTTTTGATGATCAGGAAGTAATAGATTTTATTATTTTACCCATTGATAAAGGCTTTGAAAATAAATTTATTAAGATTATTTCCTTTTATGAAATATTTAAAATAAAAAAATATTCAGCTATAAAAAATTTTAAAAATAATATAAATGTTTCAAATTTAAATTTAGATGACTATGTAGCACACAATGACCACGGTATAGGTAGATATTTAGGATTAAAAGCAATTTTGATTGATGATTTACCACATGACTGTATGGTTCTCGAATACTTAAATAAAGCAAAACTTTATTTGCCAGTAGAAAATATTAACTTAATTTCTAAATATGGTAATTCGGACAAGAATGTTTCATTAGACAAACTTGGACATAGTAATTGGGATGCTAAAAAAAAATCCGTAAAGAAAAAAATAAGAGACTTAGCTAGTTCTTTAATTTCTATAGCTGCAAAAAGGGATATAGCAAAATCTATTAAAATGAACATTGATAATATTAAATTACAAGAGTTTGAAAGGGGTTTTAAATTTAATGAAACTGCAGATCAAACAGCTTGCTTAACAGAGGTTTTTAATGATTTAAAATCTTTAAAACCTATGGATAGGTTAATTTGTGGGGATGTTGGCTTTGGTAAAACAGAAATAGCATTGAGAGCTTGTTTTATAACGTCAATAAATAATTTAAAGTCTATTATTATTGTGCCAACTACTCTTTTGGCAAATCAACATTTTAAAAACTTTAAAGAAAGGTTTTCAAATTATACAGAAGTTGCATTGATCACAAGAAATACTACAAAATCTAATAAAAATAATATTATGCAAAAATTTGAAAGCATAAAATGTAATATATTGATAGGTACCCATGCACTGCTTTCTTTAAATTTTAATAATATTAATTTAGGTTTAATTGTAGTTGATGAAGAACAGCATTTTGGTGTTTCACAAAAAGAAAAAATAAGAAGTCTTAAAAATAATATAAACCTTCTTACTTTAACTGCAACTCCAATACCTAGGACGTTACATATGTCACTACTAGGGATAAGAGATTTAAGTTTAATAACTACACCACCAGTAAATAGGCAAAATATAAGAACTACAATATGTAGCTTTGAAAAAGCTGTTATAAGAAAGGCAATTCAAAATGAAAAAGTTAGGGAAGGTCAAATTTTTTTAATAGTACCTCGTATAAGTGACATAGAAAAAATAATACTCAAATTAAAAATAATTTATCCCAAATTAAAGTATGAAATTGTCCATGGCAAACTTAAAGCTAAAGATATTGAAAGGGCCATGTATAATTTTTATACAGCTAAATGTGATTTACTATTATCAACATCAATAGTAGAATCAGGTTTAGATATACCTAAAGCTAATACTTTAATCGTCTACAAAGCAGATCAATTTGGCTTAGCGCAACTGCATCAATTAAGAGGTAGAATAGGAAGAAGTAGCTTAAAAGGTTTTGCTTATTTTACATTAGAAAGAAGTAATATTACAAAAAATGCTGAAAGAAGGCTTAAGGCATTACAAACTATGGACTCTTTAGGAGCTGGTATAAATCTTGCGAACCATGATTTAGATATTAGAGGTGCAGGAAACTTATTGGGAGAAGAGCAATCAGGACAAATAATTCAAGTTGGAATAGAGTTATATCAAAAATTATTAAAAGAATGTATTGATGATTTAAGAAATATTAATAAAGATTTTTCTGATGACGTAATTATTAATATAAAACTTCCTATACTTATACCTGAAATTTATATTTCTGACTTATCTTTAAGATTAAGTATTTATAGAAAGTTAGGAGAACTTAGATTAAGAGAAGATTTTCTAAACTTTGAAGAGGAAATGGTTAATCGTTTTGGTTTAATCCCAAGTGAATTTAAAAATTTAATAGAACTAGTAAAATTAAAGGTCTTAGCTGCTTCTACAAAAATTATAAGGATTGATGCTAATCAAGATAATATTTACATATACTTTAATAAAGAATTTAAAGATTACTCAGAGCAATTTATTAAATGGATTACTGATAATAAAACTTACATAACACTTGTTGAGGAATTTAAAATAAAGATATCCAATAAAGAAAAAATAGATATTGAAAAACTATTATTGCGTGTATATGAAATTGTGAATACAATAAATAAAATTTTGATAAATAAGGGTTAATATATGAATATTGAATTTTCAAAAGAAGACAAATTGTTTAAAGAAAAAGTAAGAAACTTCATTAGTAAAAACTTATCTAATGATCTTAAAAATAAAATTGCTAATGGAGAGGATATTACTAAAGAAGAAACCATTGCTTGGCAAAAAGCTCTTTATCAAGAAAACCTTTTTGCTCCTGGATGGAAAAAAAAATTTGGTGGAGCAGAGTTAACAGCTACAAAAAGATACATATTGGATCAAGAGTTAGCATTAGGTGATACTCCTACTATTATTCCATTTGGAGTTACCATGATTGGGCCTGTTTTAATGCACTATGGTACAGAAAAGCAACAAAATTTTTTTTTACCAAAGATATTAAACTCTGAGCATTGGTGGTGTCAGGGCTATTCAGAACCTAGCTCAGGATCAGATCTTGCTTCATTAAAAACGAAAGCAATATTAAAGGGTGATAAATATGTTATAAATGGGACTAAAACCTGGACAACATTAGCTCAATATGCAGATTGGATGTTTTGTTTAGTAAGAACATCTTTTGAATGCAAAGCTCAAGAAGGTATTTCTTTTATTATGATTGATATGAAAAGTAAAGGTATAAGCGTAGAACCTATAATCACTTTAGATCAATCACATGAAATTAATACTGTTTATTTAGAAGATGTTGAAGTGCCTAAAGAAAATATAATTTACGAAGAAAATAAGGGTTGGACAGTTGCAAAGTTTCTACTTGGACATGAAAGAACTTCTATTGCAGCTGTGGGAAAATCTAAAAATGCTGTAAGAAAACTTAAACAAATTGCAAATATTGAATTAAGTAATGAAGGAAGTTTGCTTATTTCTGATAGAGGATTTAGAGATAAACTTACTATTCTTGAAATGGACCTTAAAGCTCTTGAATTTACAGAACTCAGAGTATTATCTGAGGAAAATAAAGGTGTGGCTCCAGGTCCAGAAGCATCACTTTTAAAAATAAGAGGCTCTGAAATACAACAAAGGATTACTGAACTTACTATGAATGCTGTTGGTTATTACGGCTTAATCAATAATAACACAAAAAGTAATATAGATAGAAAAAATCATAATCAAATTAGACCCGATTATTCTCAGAATGTAGCTGCAAATTATTTAAATATGAGAAAAACTACTATTTATGGGGGATCTAATGAGATTCAAAAAAATATTCTCTCAAAAATGGTATTAGGTTTATAAATGAATTTATCTTTGACTGAAGAACAATTATTAATAAAGAATTCTGCAGAAAAATATTTTAGAGATAACTTACCATTTGACGAAAGATCAAAAATTATAACATCACGAGGTGAAGATTATAAAAAAATTATTCATGGCAGTAAGGAATTAGGTTGGTACGCATTACCTTTTAGCGAGAAATACGGAGGTATTGGTGGTAGTACAACAGATGTTATGACATTAATAGAGACTTTCGGTGCATCGTTGCATGTAGATCCTTTTATTTTTTCCGTATTGTTTCCCGGTAAAGTAATAGAAAATTTTTGTAATGATAAAGATAAAAATTACTATTTAAATCAAATTATAAATGGAAATTTAAAGATAGCGTACTGTTTTGCTGAACCAAGCCATAGGTTTAATTTTTTAAAAATTGGTTGTAAAGTTCATTTAGAAAATAATAAATATTATCTTACAGGTAAAAAAATACTTGTAATAGGTGCTACTGAAGCAGAATTATTTTTAGTTGCAGCTAAAGATAAAAATAATAATGTATATTTATTAAAAATTGTAAACAACAATAAAAATTTCCTTTGCCAAAATTATAGTGTTATTGATGATAGTTTGGCATCAGATATAGTGTTTGATAATTTTGAGTTTCAAGATGATGATATTTTAGT
>CENP01112793.1_pt1 | contig 11492 bp, 9 predicted proteins | sample 361281 | NCBI WGS metagenome assembly CENP01 (sample SAMEA2591122, study PRJEB7988) | marine metagenome | biome: marine biome (ENVO:00000447); feature: deep chlorophyll maximum layer (ENVO:xxxxxxxx); material: saline water (ENVO:00002010), including plankton (ENVO:xxxxxxxx) | depth 70 m
CAAATATAGATGCAAATGATACTGGGGAAAAAGTAATTAGTATTATAACAGAAAAGGATAGTAACAAATCAACAATTAAAGGATTATTAGGAACAAAAGAAGCGACTAATAAAGAAAGTGATGAAGAAAGTGTTGAAGGAAATGATGATAATTCATCCTTAGGAGAAAAAGATACAAAAAAAGTAGTAATCAAAACAGATTAATTTCATAGATTGATATTTTTATCATTATATGAAATGTTAGAAAAATGAAGTGATTTAAATAAATACTCGTGTATAATATACAACATGGCACAAAGCGGATACGTAGTACAAATTACAAAAAGTCGTAAAAATATCCTTGATCAACTGGAAAAAAGAGGATATAATGTAGATAATTATAAAGGTTCATCAATTGCGCAGGTACACGTGATGTTTCAAAACTCTCAACTAGATATGCTTGTTGAAAATCCAGATACTAAAAGAAAAGCATATGTTAAATACCATTTAGGCAAAAGTTTGAGATCTAATAATATTATGGACATGATAGATGATCTTTATACACTAGACACAATTTTGACTAATCAAGATGATCTTATTATAATAGCTAAAGATAATGCAAATGAATCCATGGAAAAGACTCTTAGAAATATTTGGGAAAAAATGAAATATTTGATTACAGTTATTGGAATTAACCAAATACAGTTTAATATTCTAGAACATACTTTAGTCCCTCCTCATCGCGTTTTAACATCTGAAGAAGCTAAAGAAATAAAGAAAAGATATAATATTGTTGATGTTTCACAACTTCCTGATATTTCAAGGTTTAGTCCTGTTTCACTAGCATTAGGTATTCGACCCGGAGAAATGTGCGAGATTGTTCGGCCCAGTAGAACAGCAATTACTGCTCCATTCTACAGAATATGTTCTGCATAATATATAACAAAGATGGCTGTTAGATATACACCGGAACAATATAGACTAGTATTAGGTGTTCTTAATAAGGATTGGCATGCAGGTGCTATTGAACTAGCAGATGCATTTCCTTATGCTAAGACATTTCCAGAGATACAAAAATATCAAGACAGAATGATGAAAGATCAAGGAAACATGGATACAATAAGAGGTGATAATTTTCAATTAAAAGATTTTTTACAGCAAGATATTGATAAAACAGCAGCAAATGCTCAAAGAATTATGAATCAAATTGAAAAGATTGAAAAAGACAACGCAAAACTGATTGTTCAACTTCAGACTCTAGAAGATCAACGGGAAGGAGCCATTGGAATGTACGATGATTCAAGATTTTTATACAATTTTAAATTATTACAAAATTGGTTAATGTTTGGTGCTGTTGGCGGTCTAGGATATGGAATATATAAAGCATATACTAAGTAATAAGTAAATTATTATTAGCGTAATACTTCTTTTTCTATCATTAATGTATAGAAAATGAAGATCACCAGTTTTTTAAACGATTTAGGTATCATTCCAAACGTAGATAAAAATCCATCTCTTCTGCAAGGTGAAAAGTTAATTGATTATAACAATGGATACAAAAGAGATGTTTTACCATCAATCGGCTTGATGGAAGAAACAACTATGCCTGGTGTAGGATCAGTTGTAGAAGCTATGGATACACAGCGCCCTAAAGTTGCGGTTCCACATAATGGCAATGATGAAATAACTCAACTAGAAGATGAATATAACAAAACATTGGTAGAATATGAACGCACATACCAACTCTTTAGTGAGAATGTATTAGAAATGAGAAAAAAACAGCAAGATATTTCAAAATATTTTGGACAAGCGATTACTTCATCGGATGGTAACTATAAATATGTTAATGACTATGGTTTTACTCATAAGTATTCTACAAATGCATGGGCAAATAACTCACCAACATGTCCATCTGATGCTATTGCAGTAGATGATAAAATTTTAAAGCAATTCCATAAAGGCCCTGATATGGGTGAAGGACAAGCATGTGGTGTTGCTGGAAAAAATGTGCAAAATCTAGATACCAATGAGATTTCTTGGGTTGATATTCAAGGCCGGCGTCATGTTTATTCAGAAGATATCTGGAAAAGTAAAAAAGCAAGTTGCAATGTACCGATACTTAAGCTGTCTGCACCTGAATATAATGCTATTCCTGAAGCAGGTGCAATGAAGTCAACAGATTCTTGTTTGCAATTAGATATCGATCCGGCAATTTGGTCTAAACTTATGAAACTCAATGATAAATTGTTAACGTTGAGCAAAGTATTAGCAACAAAATTAGCCGAATTAGTTGTAGAAGATGTAGAACTACAAATGTTACTTCAGAATATGCAAAATAAATTATCGCAAACTGTAACAAAAATTAAAACTGATAGAAATAATATTAATAATTATCAAGCAACAATGGTAACAACATCAGGAGAGCTAGAAGATGCAACTCTCAATCAAAAAATGAGTTATATTCACATGATTGCATGGTTTTTTGCATTAATTGCAGTAGTAGCACTAACTGTTAGAGCATATACATCTGATGGTTCAAAATTGATGGACTATGTAGGCGTTATTTTTGCTATAATTATTGTATGGATAGTATCACATTGGGTTTATAAACATTATATGATGTCTGGCCGGTTCTTGTAATAATTCTCGCTTTATAGTATAAGATGTCCTCGACTTCAGTGAATGTTATTCCGACCAAAATGGCTGTTATTGATTATGGTCCAGATACTTCATCTCACTATCCTACTTTAATGAAATTAAAGGCAGTTGACAAAGAGATTGCAATGCTTACAAAGGCGTATGAAAATGTTAATGAAACATCTATAATGAATATTCGTCAAAGACATGTAAATGCCGCAATAGAAAATATGGAAGAAATGAAACAAATAAATGATATGCTATTGGCCGCTGTTGAACAAGGAAAAGAACTTTTAGAAAAAGCAATTCCGGCAGGTAAGATTGATCAAAAAATTATTGCAAGAGAAAAACCAAGATTACAAAATATTGTTACTAAGGCAATGAAAAGAAAAAGAGAGATTGCTCAGCTAGAAGCTGAAATGTTAAATATTAATGGTAATCTTAAAAATACAGAATTAGATCAAAAGTCTAATCGATTGCAATTTGTAGTATTGGTAGTTATAGGAGTCATTGTTATAGGTCTAACTATAAAGACAATGATTGATGATAAAGTTAGTAATATTGATAATGCTATCTTAGCAATTATTATTGGTATTCTTATTTACTACCTAATTAAGAAATATATGTAATCTACATTTTTATCACACTCTATAGTAGATATAAAAATGGCAGGTTTGAATGATACATTCACAGATTTTAGTATACAACAAGGAACAAAATACCTTAGTTATAATAAAAACAAAATATCTACAATTGATGGAGGAAGAATCGCATCGTCTTATAGTGATGTACCTCAAGGCCCATATGCTAATTTTGGAAAATGTGGATCTGTAGCGCATGCATCAAATATTGAAGGATTTACTGGAGCATTTGGTCATTCAAAAGCAAATGATAGAAATAGCGAACAAGCACAACAAATTAGTCAAGTTAGGGATCAATTTGATAGAGCAAAAAGTCAGTATGCTAATGCTCAAAAAACATTAATGAGTGAAACAAGTATGTTTGTAAATAATTCATCTGATGCAGGCCCAGGTGCAGAATATCGAAATAAGTTTATTAAAATGACAAATGATAGTTTAGCATTTATAACAGATAGAAATGTATTAATGCCGGTAAATTCACTTGTTTATGAAGCAAATAAAGGTAAAAATGGCTGCGATCCCACAATTGTTACTGTACCTTTTGGTCCTGAAAAAGGTGCACCCGCAGGACTGTTAAGAAAATCTCAGGCTCAACCCAATTTTTTTATTGGTCAGCCACTTAAAATGGGACAGTCATGTGCTCCAACAAATATTAATCTTCAAGTACTTGGAGCAACAGATCCAAATGCTAATACAAAATCTTGGTTGGGTTGTAGAAAAGGAGATGGTTCAAGATGGGCAACTGAACAACAAGATATTAGTAGTTTAACACAAAATGCTGATGAAGCGTTAGAAAGATGTAGAATTAGAGCAGCTGATCAAGGATCTAGTGCTTTTGCAATAGGCCCATCAAGTTATGGTGGATCCTATGGCTGCTTTACAGCAAATACAGGTGTTACTAAAGATGATATAATTAAAAATACACAATTAGCTACGCTACAAAAAGTATCTACTACGCTGCAGAGCGTAAATGGTGGTGGTTTATCAGCTGGTGTATTTTTCAACGGACAGATTGGCATGGGAGATATTGGAGACAACATAAAAACAGCATCAAATGTACAAATGTGGAGCAATTCATCGTCTTTTGATAATTGTGATGCTAAAACTGGTGCAACTATTGACGTATTACATGCCACATATGGAGCAAATTGTAATGGACGCCGTAAATGAAGACGCTGATAAAGCTAAAGCAGCATTAATTATCAATATACTTTTAGAGAAATAATATATTGATATACTAGTTAACATGGGACAAGCAAAGTCAAAATCAAAGCCAGTTTGGAATATAAAACAAGATAATTGGCTTGACAAAGTAAATAATGTTGTTAAAGAAGAAGGTAATCTTGATGACCAAACAAAAGCATTTGTGCCAATTTGGCCGTCGCCTGATCCTGCTTCCGGATGCCAAAAAGAGTTTACTTCAGCATATCAATGTGCACCGGGGACAAGCCAAAAAGAAGTTATTATACCCGCTTCTGCAGATGGTCACACAGCAACATATGATTGTTCTCAAGAGTTTATTCAGTGTGCCAGAGGTGTATTAGAAATATTGGACACTGGAGAAGTTATATTAAGGAGTGGTGACGGTTCAGAAATATTTTGGAGAAGTGGACCAAATAAAACCGGATTATCTGTAAAAACATTTTCTGCGGTTAAAAGTAAATACGGGCGAAATTATTTACAAGCCGGCGAAACTCTTGCTGTAGGCGAATGGGTAGGATCACCTTCAGGCAATTGTTATCTAACAGTTGTTAGTGATGGTAGTACAAGTCAATTAGTAGTAGCTTTTCAAGAAATTGCTTGTAATCCAGAAGGAGAAGATCCTGATGGACTAGGCAAGGATGATTATATTACAAGTCAAGGAGAAACAGGTGCTTGGTATGTTATGAGCCAAGGTGTTGCTAGTAATGAATATGCTGGAAAGTTTGCATATTCTGACACTAACATGCACAAAAGAAATTATCCAGATAGTATGATTCATAAAAGTGATGATTTCATTCAATTAGCAGGAAACTTTTCACAAAGAGATGGTATTGCAAAAACAATGGCAGGTGATTTTGATACATGTAAAACAGAATGTAATAAAATGGAACATTGTGAAGGTTTAATAACATCAAAAGATAGCAGTGGTGCTGATACATGCACACTTTTAAACTCTGCATACCCAAATAAAGGTCGTATTTTAGACTTTGATGGTACAGATACATTATATGTTAGAAAAGCAAAGATAGATAATCCACCTACATGTAGTGGCGATGTAGAGACATCATATGGGGCAACTTTTGCAAATCAGATTAAAGGTTTAGAAATGACTCCAAAAACTAAATGTTCTCTAGGTCAAATGACTGCGCAGCAAATGAAAATAGTTAAAGCTGCACAAACAAAACTAGAAAACGCTGCCAACACAGTTGCAAATGATTTAAACAACTTAAATAATCAAAATGCTACATTAGATCAAAACATGTTAAATGAAATTGCTCAAATACAAAAAGATACTAAGCAGTTTGAAACTGTTCAGAAGGAAACGCAAATACTTAAAAAAGACATAGTAGATGTATCAGGTATGGAAGAAAGTAGTGGTTTAGATATGGTTAGTAATAACATACAACTTGTTATGTGGACAGCTCTTGGTGCAATTGCTGTTATTGGAACAATTAAGGCAACTAAGTAAATCAACACATAAGATGTAGATATATTATCTTATTTTTAATATATATACAATGAGTAATCCAGGCAATGCTGAGTTATCTGATGTAACATTAAAACAGGCCGAAGATAGACAAGTGGCTATTTTAAATAATATTAATCTATTGCAACAACAGGAGAAAAAACTTTACAGCGACTTAGAAGCTTCTGCAGCAAGTGGTGGAATATCCAGTGATCAAGATGCAATTGTTAAGAAGATCAATGAACTTTCTACGATGAGAATGACTATGTTTCAAGAATTAGAGGCAATGTATGGATCTATGCAGGGGCGCGTTGCACAATCTAGAATTGATTTAGTTGATCAAATGACTGTTACTGGTGTAATGGAACAAGAACTTAATAATGCAAAAAAAAATATGAATCTTCTTTCAGAAACTAAATCAAATAAGATGCGAATGGTAGAAATTAATACATACTATGCTTCTAAATATCATGCTCAAAGCGAGTTTATGAAATTAATAATTATGGTTTGTGCTCCACTGCTAATTCTAGCAATATGTGCCAAAAAAGGATGGATTCCTAAAAATATAGCAAATGGTGTAATGGCACTCATTATTGTTATTGGCGGTTTCTTTGTAATTAGGAAGGCTATAAATATTAGTTCTAGAAATAATATGAACTTCGATGAGTTTGATTGGAGTTGGGATCCTGATGCAAATAACCTAACTGTTTATGAATATGACAAGCAACAGTTACAAGGTGCAACTCAAGAGATTGAAGATGATGTCAACTCATTTGCCAAAAATATGGGTCTAGGATGTATTGGATCCGCATGCTGTGCATCAGGCACCAAATATGATGATGAAAAACAGAAGTGTATTGAAGGGTTTCAGAATGAAGGATTTCAGCCATCATTTGTACAAGTTGCATCCGGATCTTGCCCATTTAAGCCGAATACTAACGTAGTTAAACCATATTCAGACGCATCGAGCAACTTTGTAAAAGTTTAATAATCATAATTTCTTCTTATTGTAATATAAGCAATTATGGGAGACCACTGTCAACAATTAAATACTGTTATGAATAATATATCAGCGAATTATTCTGATGATCAAATTAAACAAGCTCAGAAAACCTTTTCACAAAATCAAGCAGCAATGGCAGGAATGAGTCAAGATGAAATGCAAAAAACTATGGTACATTTAAATGATTTATTAACGTGCGATCCTGCATGCCAAAGACGAAAGAAAATAGATAAATTACGTGAAAAATGGAAAGCTGCAGAATATACAGAAAAAAATGCTCCAACTAAGACTGCAGAAGCTGAGAAAAAATATTGGATTTTTGATAAAGGCATAATGGCTTATAACAATATGTTATTAGATCGTTATCGAAAAAAAGGTCAAGTAAAACTAGAAAATAGTACAGAAAAACACAATAAGTTTGTTCAAGAAATGAAAGTTTTAATTGATGATTATACTGCTGAAACAAAAGCTTTGACAAGATTGAAAGAACTTTTGAAAATTAGATTAGATGAAAATAAAGCATTAGAAAAAGCTATTGATGATGATATTAAACAAGTTGACACTAATGATAGAAGAGTTGTATATTCTAATTGGTCAAAAGATTCGTTACATGACTTTGGAAAGGCCTTATTATATTTATATGTTGTGTTAGTAATTGCATTTTTGTATATGGGTCCTTTTTATCAAGAAGCATTTTATTCATCATTAAAGGGATGGTTAGAACCATTAGGATTTATATTGTTTCCATTTTCAGTATATTACATCGCAAGATTTATAGTGTATATTTACAATGAAATCGCATGGGTTTATAAAAATAAAGTGCCTAAAAATGTCTTTATTAATCTAGACCAATAGTATAATGACTTTTGTATCTAATTCTTTTACCATACTATTATTTGTTGGAGATACCTCTTCTTGAAGCCTTTATTCATACGCAATATTTTTAGAACGTTCGATATTGCGTATCCACACATCTGCCAAAATAACAAGACAACTGACAAGAGTTATTATCAACAATGCGACCCAGAGTAAATATGTTGCATTATTATTGATTAATATATACATGAAGTAATAAGCTACAGCAAGAAACACCATAGTATTGAATATGTCTTCGAATGATATCATGCTATTAGATAATAAGGACGAAGAATATCGTTTCAATTTTATTAAAAAATGCAGATGCAAAGTGCAAAAAGTAAAATAATTATTGATAACTATTATTATTTTACTTAGCTCATAAGTTCATTCATTGCATCTTCCTCTTCCTCATATATAATTCTCACATTATGCCAGCCATTCTTATAAGCTCCAAATCGTTTTGTAAGATAATCATATAGCTCTCTTGCTTTTGGTACTCCGCGACCATAATTAGTTTGATACCATTCTCGAAATGTTGCCATCACCTCCTGCTTCTTAACTTTACTGCCGTCATGACGCTCGATATTTTCCTTGGTAAACTCCGCAAGATAATCTTGTCCTTCTCTGTATTCATTACTACTAGACAAAACTGCGTCACAATCTTTTACATTTCCTTGAGTCTTGAATGCATTTTGTACTAGCATTGCACCAAATACAGGCGCCCATTCTTCAAATTGTTCATCTAGCTTTTTATCAAGCTGAAACTGATATGGAAACTGTTCTTGTGGAAAGTGAACTTCATCTTCATATGGCTTTTCCAAAAACTTTGATTCAAAATCACAAACACGAATGCGACGCCAAGTACCATCATCATTACTTTTAATATCAAACAATGTATTCGTACACACAACAAGTTTGAACTGTGGAATGAAAGTTACAGTATCTTTAAACAAAGCTCTGCCCTGAATAGGATCACCACCAGTAATTTCTTTCATAATACCCTCATTAATTTTATCACCTTTACTAGGTTCTTGCATAACTGCATATCTTGTGCCCATAAGTGCTACTACCTCTGAAGATGTACTACCAATACTATTTCTCTTTTGAGTGATAAGCGTAATTGGAACAGTTCCCTTGTAATCACCAAGAGTTTTGCTCATAAGATCAACCAAACAGGATTTACCATTGCGACCAGAGCCTGTATATATGTTGAATGTTTGATTTTCTGTAGTACCAATCAAAACTGAAGCCAAATGTTGCCACATATATGTTCTCAGTTCTGGATTAGGAAATAATTCTTCAATAAACTTATTAATTTTACTAACAATTTTATTTTGATTCAATAAGTTTGGATTATATTCAATGTTTGTGCATTTCGAGATATAATCATCTGGTTGTCCAGGACGTATGCATTTTTCTTTGAAATCAACTACTCCATTACTGAAACACAAGAGATATGGGTTTTCATCTAGTTTATTAATAAAGTCTTTATCGTAAAATAATTCTCGTGCCTCACGCATAATATTGTTTTTCCAAACAGTCTTTTTAAGATCTACTGCTATATCTGCAAGCTTACTAGTCTTAGTTCGCATGGGTTCATAATCTGCACAAGCAGGATCTACGGTCTGCATCTTCTTAGTTAGCTCTTGCAGTCGATTAAAGTATTCACTATGCATTTCTCTTGAAATACATAACCTAAGAGTACTACCTGAATCAATCTCATACCATCGATGATTTTGATATTCATACCAACAATTATTTTTAATGCTTACACAAACAAATCGATCTTTAAATATATTATACAAAACTTGTGCTAAATCAAACTCTGTTTTATCTTGTACAGTTTGATCGATAAAGAAGTCAACTGTTTGCGTTCTGATTTTTTGATATTCAATTGGATTATCCCTTTTACACCAATACATAATAGAACGATGAGTTAATCCGTCTGGATTGTTACAATCAAAACTTTTCCAAAGAGTAAACATTTCTTGTACTGAGTTTTTCCAATCAAACTTGCCTCCCACTGCCAAAGTTTGACGGCATACATCGCGACAAGACATTTTCAACCAAGTAGGAAACATTCGTGGATTTGTATTCGCCAGAGCCCATCCAACTCTAATCCACTTATTATAACTACCTGGTCCATAATAGTCTTCTGGTAAAGCCATAGCAAACTCATGTGTTTCACGCAGACGATATTCGAATGCACTTAGTGCATCTACCATGTATTCAATAACATCATTTAACATATTTTCATCTTTAATTTTGTTGAAGCGTCCACTATCAATAATTATTTTTGCGCCACCATTATAGGTAGGCTCAGACTTCTTAGTTGTTCCACGTCTATTAAGATTTGCCGTGACTTCTACAATTTTTTCTTCCATCTCACTCTTAATAGTTGTTTTAGGATGCTGTCGATAAGCCGCCTGTAATTGATGAATATATCTATGTGTATTAAATGTTTCTGTTTGTTTTTCTGGAAGACTCCATTCATTATTATTTAATTTCGCAATGTAATGATTGTGAATTAAATATGCTTCATTGCCAGGCTTTCTAGAACCATACATTTGCCAGTTGACTTGCCCTTTTGCAACACCTTCATCAACAACTTGATCCCATGTATTCTTAGTCGGAAGTCCTTCCCAAACTTCACCGATTACCTTGACAATATCATCTCGAACAAGACTTTGAACACCCTTTGGTACTTGCAGACCAAAGATAATGTGAACACCATCCTTTGTCTTATTATCAAGACAATTCACATTCGCCTTTTGAAGTACAAATATATTAATTGACATTCCATCTTCTACATCAAGATAACATATTAGTTTATCCAGATACATGGCAATCAAATCAATAATATGATCGTCTGTATGCTGCCGATCTTTAATTGATGGAGCATAATTTAAATCTATGTCTACAAGCATTGGTCCCCCTTCTTGTAATTGCTTTTCAGTAAGATACTCCAATACACCATCACCAAATACTTTTTGATAATATAATTCAATAAATCCATCCCACTCAGTCTCCTCAATGTGATATGATCCACCATATATTTTCAAACCTTTATCACCTATTCTGGTATTAGTGCTTAACCGACTGTTTCCTGCCGCTCTGGAACGAACAAACTCATCGAATGCTGCAGTTGCTTGGTTTGACATTTTTAATTGATATATAAGAAGTACATAATTTTATCTCAATTTTTTGACATATGTTTTATAGCCAAAAACAAAGATATGTTAAAGACAGGGATATAAACCCAACAAGATATTAATCTTTAACAAGAGAGATTATGTCTAAGACTTCTGATAAAAAACAAGTGATAATTAGCAAAGCAACCGCAAAGCGGTTAATTAAAGATATTAAAGAACTAAAAAAAGAACCCTTAACTGGAATACATTACATTCACAATGAAACTAATATTCTCAAGGGTCAAGCTATGATTATTGGACCCGATGATACACCATATCATGGAGGTTATTATTTATTTAAGTTTTCATTTCCTGAAGACTATCCACATTCACCACCAAAATTAACATTTTGTACAAATGATGGCTATACAAGAATGCATCCAAATATGTATAAAAATGGAAAGGTATGTTTGTCATTATTAAATAGTTGGCAGGGTGAGGATACAACAGATGCTTGGACTGGTTGTCAAACAATATCTAGTGTACTTTTAACAATAAGAAGTATAATGACAAATG
>CENP01003716.1_pt1 | contig 11490 bp, 8 predicted proteins | sample 361281 | NCBI WGS metagenome assembly CENP01 (sample SAMEA2591122, study PRJEB7988) | marine metagenome | biome: marine biome (ENVO:00000447); feature: deep chlorophyll maximum layer (ENVO:xxxxxxxx); material: saline water (ENVO:00002010), including plankton (ENVO:xxxxxxxx) | depth 70 m
CCAATTTCTGACGATATTTGTTTTTTTGATATTATAAATGATAAGGAATTTAATTTTTGTAAAACATCATCAGTTATTCTGGTATTTGCATCAACAATCATTTCGTCTTTAAGTATGACACCACGAGATTTTGGAATCATTTTCAATCGTTGATTTTGTACTTTTTCTGTTGCCTGCAAATCATATTTTATATTCGGCTTCATGAATCTAACAATTAAGTCATAACCCAAATCTTTAAAACTACTTTGATTTGGATAACTACTAAGCAATTCCTTACGAGCTAATGTCCATGCCATTTCTAAATCATTAAATCTATCAAAAGGAACTAATTCAGGAACATCGCCCTGATTAACGGTGATTTCTTCACTAAGGATACTATTGATTGAAATATCATAAATACCCTCAGACCACCTGTTCCTACAAATCCTAATAATGTTATCTTTATCTAAACTAAGATTATCATCACCAACATTATCAATCTCAGGCTGTAAATATTTTTCCCAAACACTACTATTTTTCACAAATGGATATTCACTCTTAAGTTTATTTAACTGATTAGCTAATTCAGCGCTATCAGATACAAATACTGAGCGTGCTTTTTCATATTGGTTATGATATCGTCTTTCATAAACTAGCCTTGTTGACTCTTGAAGACGTCTAGATGCTATTCGAATATCATTTACAATTTTAAAAAAATTACTTACTCTTTCTATTTGAATATTGACAACATCGTCTCTTCTATGGAAAATAAATGGAACAGATTTTAATTCTAAATCTTTTTCAATTTTTAACTGTTCTTCAGATTTTTGAATTGCGAAAGTAATTGGGGCAATAATCGGCTCTAGAGTGATATCATTTAATTGATATGAGTACTGAAGAGTTTTCCCACTTGGGAAAAGAAAAGCAATTATAATCACAAGCAAACTTATTATACTATACTGCCTCCAATATTTATCTAAATTGAAAAGTTTAGAACTGAGAAAGTTAATTTTTTCTGATAACATATATTTAATATAGTTTCAATATTTCGCGTGCTATAATTAGACGTTGTATTTCACTAGTCCCTTCACCAATCTCAAGAATTTTTGCATCCCTAAAATATCTCTCCACGTCATATTCTTTAACGTATCCATTCCCGCCATGAATTTGAATAGCCTCAGTTGTAACTTTCATTGCTGTTTCGCTTGCAAATAACTTAGCCATTGCAGCTTCTTTTTTTATGTCATAACCTTGATCTTTCATCCATGCTGCATGAAAAACTAATAGTTTTGATGCTTCGATATTCGTTGCCATATCTGCTAATTTAAAACTAATTTGTTGAAATTCGTTTATTGGCTGGTTAAATGCTTTTCGTTCTTTTGAATACTTTAAAGATCTTTCATAAGCACCCAATGCAGTACCTACTGATAATGCACCGATAGATATTCTACCGGATGTCAAAGTCTTCAAAAATGTTTTAAACCCTATAGATGGATCTCCTAACAGCGATGATTTTGGTATTTTCATTTCTTTAAAAAACAACTGTCTTGTATCGCTTGCACACCAACCCATTTTATTCTCTTTTGGACCAATCTCTAAACCAGAAATATTTGTTGGAATAATGAAAGCACCAATTCCAAGATCACTTCCATTATGTTCTATCCTTGATGTAAAAATAAGCAACTTAGCGTGACCAGCATTTGTAATAAAGATTTTTCCTCCATTGACAATATAATAATCACCCCGCAATATCGCTTTTGTTTTACAAGCTCCTGCATCGCTACCTGAGTTAGGTTCTGTAAGACCAAAAGCAGATAAGGATTTACCAGAAGCAATATCGGGTAGAAATTTTCTTTTTTGATCATCATTTCCTAATATTAAAAGTGGTAAGGTCCCCAAAGATGTGTGAGCCGCCATTGTAATAGCAACTGATGCATCAGCTCGTGCTAGCTCAATAATCACCATCGCGTAAGAAATCATATCAAGTTCAGCTCCACCGTACTTTTTAGGAATATGAAAACCCATGAAGCCTAATTGGGACATTTCAGCAACTAATTTTTTTGGAAACTCTCCTGTTTTATCCATTTCTCTTGCAATAGGCATAATTTTTTCGTCAGCAAACTTTTTTACTGTATCACGGATTAAAATATGATCATCATTAAAAAATAAATCATCCATTTTTAAAGCACTATTTTATAATTAGGAAAAAACTTTAATAATAAATATACATATAAAAGAATAAACACAAAACCAACACAAACATATAAATAAAAAAAATTAGCCAGCCTGTAAGCCGAGTTCTGTCGAATGATAATCATCATAGTGATAGCCATTTATCTAGGCTTAGCGTCGCCACTAAACTCAAGCAATTTACCCGTTTCTCAAGCGGTGCGAACAACACCTTGAAACCTATTCAATCTTGCACCAAATGGGGTTTACAAGCTCTTGATATTTTTCTCAAGACTGGCAGTCTCTTACACTACCTTTTCACCCTTACTTTGTTTTACCAAAGCGGTTTGTTTTCTGTTGCACTTTCCGTACTCTATAAAAAAGCCCCTCTAATTATGAGGCATTTTGTTCTACGGTGCTCGGACTTTCCTCCCCCAAACTACTATTGCAAATTGGGAGCGACTATCTAGCTGGCTAATCTATTTCTATTTTAATTTGTTTTTTTTGACTCATTATACAAAAATCTACCACAAACGCCACATCTGTGAATTGTTCCTGATCTTATTTCAACAACAGTCTGCATCGGAATTTGTGCTCCACATCCGCCACAAGAATACCCAGAAAGCGATACCACTGCTAGGCCATCACGAGCATTAAGAACTTTTTCATATTCTAAAAAAGTTTTTTCATCAACCTCATTAACATGATTAGTTCTTTTTTTATCCAATATAGATTTTTCATCAGCTGATTCTGAAATTGCGTTATTTAGTTTTTTTCTTCGAACTACAAGGTCAGAGGTTAAATTTTCTAACTGTGTTTGCATTTCTGATGTTTGGCTATCTAAGGATTCTTTTTCTTCCATCATTTCTAATGTTTGGTTTTCAATTTGTTTGTTTTCTTCTTTAAGATGATCAATTTCATTCATAATTGCATCATATTGTTTGTTGTTAGTAACAAGAAACAACTGATCTTTTGATTTTTCAATTTTATTATTAATCTCAGAATTACGAACATCAATTTTGCTTAATTCTAGTTCCAAAGTTTTTGACCTATTAAGATTTTCATCAATCGATTTGATAAGGCGACTTTCTTGCTCATCTAATTCCTCGACTTTTTCGGGAAGATCTCCTAAAAGTTCATTAATGTCTTGTAGTTTTGTATCTATATCTTGTAACTGTTTTAACTGTTCAATCAAATTAAAATCCTCTCTATAAAACAAATGCACCGAGCTGGTGCATTTGTTTTGTTAATTAGTTTTAAAAAAATATTTCAAAGAATATTAAAAATAATTTCCTTAAAAAAAGAATACCTCTTTTTTTTCGTCTTATTACAAATTGTTTCATTTATACTTATAATGCGTACATTAATCTTACAAATAAACTTTTTACCTTTCCTTTATAAAAACACCATACTTTGCAATAATTATTAGTGTTAATGTTTGACTCAAATAAATCTATCTTAATTAACAATAGAACAAAAAACAATGTTTAAATCTAAACATATCGGATCAATTGATCATATTAAAGAGATTTTATCCTCATTAGGATTTAAAACTCTTGACCTTTTTATTGATAATATTATTCCTGAAGCAATTAAATCCAAAACAAAAATTGAAACACCAAAAGCAATTACTGAACAAAAAATGCTAGAAAGACTGTCTAGATTATCAAAAGAAAACAAAATTAATAAATCATTTATTGGTATGGGCTATTATGGAACAATAATTCCATCAGTAATTAAAAGAAATATTTTAGAAAATCCTGGTTGGTACACACAGTATACACCTTACCAAGCCGAAATTAGCCAAGGTAGATTGGAAGCTCTTTTCAATTATCAAACTCTTGTATGTGATTTAACCAGTCTACCGATATCTAATGCATCTCTATTAGATGAATCAACTGCTGCTGCGGAAGCGATGATCATGTTCTATAATATGACTTCGCAAAGTCAGAAAAACTGTTTTTTAGTATCAAACAGATGCCACCCCCAAACAATTGATGTGATTATAACTAGATCCGAACCATTGGGAATAAAAATTGAAATAATAGACCCTCAAAAAATAAAATTCCATGATTCTATTTTTGGTGTTCTATTACAAAACCCAGATACAGAAGGTGAATTAAAAGATTTTTCATCTATTTGTAAAATAGCAAAAGAAAACAAATCTTTTGTTTGTATTGCCACTGATCTTCTTGCTCTCACAAAAATAAAATCACCAGGTGAAATGGGCGCCGATGCTGCTATTGGAAGTTCACAAAGATTTGGAGTTCCTATGGGTTATGGTGGGCCGCATGCTGCATTTTTTGCAACTACTAAAAAATTCAAACGCAAAATTCCAGGCCGAATAATAGGTTTATCCAAAGATAAACATGGGAACCCGGCATATAGGATGGCTCTTCAAACTAGAGAACAACATATAAGAAGAGAAAAAGCAACATCAAATATTTGCACATCACAGGCTTTGCTCGCGATAATATCAGGTATGTATGGAATATACCACGGTAAATCTGGTTTGGTTCAAATAGCAAATCGAATAAATAAGCTTACCTATCAACTAGCTGATTCATTGATTAATTCAGGAGTTTTTGTAAAGCATAAATGTTTTTTTGATACAATCTGTATTAAGGCTGATAAATGGGAGAAAGAAGCGCACCTGTTAAATATTAATTTCAGAAAGTTTAATGATAACACTATCGGAGTTTCTTTAGATGAAACAAGCACTGAAGAGGATATTAAAAAGATCGCATCTATTTTTGAAGCAAAAATATTAGGCAAAAAAACTAATTCTATTCCTGAGGGTTATCTTAGAAAATCTTCTTTTCTAGACCATCCTACTTTTAAAAACTACCAAACAGAAACAAAACTTATGCGCTATATGCATAAATTAGAATCCCGAGATCTTTCACTCAATTCTAGTATGATCCCGCTAGGCTCATGTACAATGAAATTAAATTCCGCTTCTGAAATGGAAGCCCTAACTTGGCCTGAGTTTGGAGAATTACACCCTTTTTGTCCAATTGACCAAGCGAAAGGTTACAACAAAATAATTACTGAATTAGGATATTGGCTCACAAATATTACTGGTTTTGATAATATTTCTTTTCAACCTAATTCAGGAGCACAGGGAGAATATGCAGGGCTTTTATTAATTAGAGCATATCATAAAGCTAATGGAAATTCTAATAGAAATATATGTTTAATCCCATCATCTGCGCATGGAACAAATCCAGCATCAGCTGTAATGGCAGGGATGAAAGTTGTGATAATAAAATGTGATAAGTATGGAAATATATCAGAAGAGGATCTAAATGATAAAGTAAAAGAACATTCTGAAAATATTTCTGCGTTAATGGTAACATATCCTTCCACACATGGTGTTTTTGAAAATTCTATCAAAGATATTTGTCAGTTGATTCATGATCACGGAGGACAAATATATATGGATGGAGCAAATTTAAATGCTCTCGTAGGTTTATGTAAGCCTGGTGAGTTTGGATGTGATGTCATGCACATTAATCTTCATAAAACTTTTTGCATACCACATGGTGGAGGTGGGCCCGGAATGGGACCTATAGTTTGCAAAGAGCATTTATCAGGTTACCTTCCAAACCATTTTCATACTAAAAAAGATCATGAAACAACAATCAATACTGTTTCGGCTTCACCATATGGGAGCAGCAGTATTTTAACTATTTCATGGGCATATATATCAATGATGGGTCCCGATGGATTAAAAGAAGCCTCTCAAGTTGCAATCTTAAATGCAAACTATATGGCAAAAAAAATTGAAAATCATTTTCCTATATTATACAGAGGTATAACTGGATTTTGCGCCCATGAATTTATTATTGACATAAGACCATTAAGGCAAAATAGTGGTATCAGTGAAGAAGATATTGCAAAAAGACTTATGGACTATGGGTTTCATGCACCAACTATGTCCTGGCCGGTCCCAGGGACAATGATGATAGAGCCAACCGAGAGTGAATCTAAAGATGAACTAGACAGGTTTTGCGAAGCCATTATTTGTATTAAAAATGAAATAGAATTAATAATAAAAAACAATATTTCAATAAAACATAGTATATTAAAAAATGCACCTCACACTGCTTTAGAACTAAGTTCAAACAAATGGTCTTATCCCTATTCCAGAAAAGAAGCTGCATATCCAGCTCCGTGGCTACATGATTATAAATATTGGCCTTCAGTAGGTCGGATTGATAATACTTTTGGAGACAGAAATTTGGTTTGTGCTTGTATAGCTATTGAAGAATTTAAAGAGGATAAAGATAAGCCAAAAGATTAGCAATAGATTTTAACCTATTGCTAATTGTATTTTTTCCTGTTCATCAATGAGCTTGAAATACTCTTCTTCTAAAATTTGGATTTTTTCTATTTTTTTTTGTAACTCTTTGTAATCTTTAGAATTAATTGGATCATCAAGTAATTTTTTCTCAATGTTAATTTCATTATCTAAATATGAAAATCTTTTCTCAATCCAATTCAATCGATTTTTATACTTTTTCCTCATTTTGTAGTTAAAATCAGTTTCCTTGTTATTTTTTACTAGCTTTTCTGGCCTCAAATTTTTATCTGATATTTTTTTTTCTTTCCAAATAAAATAGTCGTAATTACCATCGTAAACTTGAATCTTTCCGCTCTGAACTTTCCAAATTGTATTAGTAACCTTATTTAAAAAATGTCTGTCATGCGATATGCATACTATAGAACCTTTATATCTTTTTAATGCCATTTCTAAAACTTCCAAAGATCGCATATCTAAATGATTGGTCGGTTCATCTAATAATAAAAGATCAACTGGCTCCATTAACATTCTTGCTAAGGCTACTCTTGCTTTTTCTCCTCCAGATAAAACCTCTATATTTTTTTCTATATCTTCACCAGAAAATAAAAAACTTCCTAAATAGGTTCGAATCTCTGTATCACTTTTTCCATATGAAAGGGATGCTATGGATTCAAATACTGATTCACCTTTATCTAATAATTCTAATTGATGTTGTGCATAATATGCTATTTTTACATCTTCCCCCATTTTTATTTGTCCAGAGCTTGGATCTATTACATTTGCCAATAATTTTAACAATGTTGATTTTCCCGCTCCATTATATCCAATTAATCCAATTTTTTTATTTCTTTCAACTGTAAAATTCAAACTCTTAAAAACTATGTTACTATCATAACTTTTACCTAGGTCATAACACCAAATAATTTTTAATGGAGACCTTTTCTTGCTAGGAATAATTAAGTTTAATATTTTATTATCCTCTAAAGGTGATTCGATTTTCTTTATTTTTGCTAAGGCTTTCACTCGACTTTGTACTTGAGATGCTTTTTTACTTTTATACCGAAATCTTTGAATAAATCTTTCTGTCTGTTTTATTTGTTTTTTCTGATTTTGGAAAGCGCTCATTTGCTGTTCAATTCTTATATTTTTTTCACTTATATAATTTGAATAATTACCTTTGAATAAAAAGACTTTTTTGAATTCTATTTCAAGTATGTGGTTTACTGATTTGTCCAAAAAGATTCTATCATGACTTATTAAAACAAGAGTCCCTTTCCAATCATTTAAAAAATTTTCCAACCATATAGTTGCATCTAAATCTAGATGATTCGTTGGCTCATCTAAAAAAATAATGTCTGGTTTCTTTAATAAAATCGATGCTAAAGCAATACGCATCCGCCATCCTCCAGAAAAGGTGGATACTTTTTTTTTAAATTGCCCCTCATTAAAACCAAGACCGGCTAAAATTTTTTTTGCTTTGTTTTCTATTGACCAGCCTCCCATTGCTTCATACTCATGTTGCAGTTCACCAACTGTTTTTATAACACTTTCATTTCTAGGATTTTGTTTTATTTTTTCATTTAATCTGCCCAGTTCTACTTCAATTCTTTTTAACTTGGGAAAAGATTTCAGTGTTTCTTCAAGCACTGAGTATTTTGTTCCAGAAATGATATCTTGTGGTAAATAACCTATGCTTATTTTTTTATCAGTTTGAACATTGCCAGAGTCATAGTTTTCCTCACCAACTAATATTCGAAGCAATGTTGTCTTCCCTGTACCATTAGCACCAACTAAACCTATTCTCATTCCCTTTTTAAGCATAATATTTGCATTATAAAACAAGTAATTATCATTAAAAGATTTTGATAGGTTGTCAATATATATCATTTTTTTATATAATTAATTTTAGAAAAGACTTTACAAATCAGATGCAACCTATCATATGGCCTTCATTGTTTTCGATTAAATTGGTTTCAACGATTTGGTTATTATAATCAGTTAGGCTCTTAACATAAGCTTTAATATAATTATCTGTATAGCCAATTAGAAAACCACCTTTTACGTTCTCAAATAAAACTGGTCTTGTTGTATTAATAAATTTATTGTTGAAAATACGCTGCTTTTCACGAGACAACGTATGAAGTATTTTGCTTCTTTTAGATTTATTGTGCTTTTGGACTTTATCAACCCTTTTAATAGCTTCAGTTCTTCTTCTTTCTGAATAACTGAAAACATGAAGATATGTAATATTAAGTTCATTTAAAAAATTATATGTATCTAGAAAATCTTCCTCTGATTCGCCTGGGAAACCGACTATAACATCTACACCAATTGAAGCTTCAGGGTTTATGTCATTGATTTTTTTTATTCGATCTTTATATCTTTTGGTATCATATCTACGCCTCATGGCACGTAAAATTTTATCAGAGCCTGACTGTAGAGGGATATGATAATGAGGCATAAATTTTTTGGATGATTCACAGAACTGAATAATTTCGTCTGTTAAAAGATTGGGTTCAATAGACGAAATTCTAATACGCTCTATACCGCTTAGTTTGTCTAATTCATGTAGAAGGCCAATAAGGTTTTCAGTCGTGCCGATACCAAAATCACCGATATTAACCCCTGTTAAAACAATTTCTTTTGATCCTCTATTTTCAATTTTTTTTGCAACTCTTATTGTTTTATTAATAGAGTTGCTTCTGCTTTTTCCACGAGCTAATGGGATTGTGCAAAATGAACAATTATAGTCGCAACCATCTTGGATTTTTAAAAAAGAACGTGTTCGATCATTATAAGAATAAGAGGGAATAAATTCTTTAACTAAATTAATATCTGACCTTAATATTTTTGAGTCTGATTCTAAATCTATAGTATCCAAATGTTTTAATAAATCAAATTTTTCTTTTGCCCCTACTACCAAATCTACACCCTCAATTGAACCAACTTCTTGAGGACTTAATTGGGCATAACAGCCAGTCACAACTATGATAGAAAAAGGGTTTTTTCTTTTTGCCTGCCTAATTAACCTTCTAGCCTCTTTATCAGCATTATTAGTAACCGAGCAAGAATTTAAAACATATATATCTGCCACATCTTTATAATCAACCGCTGTGAAGCCATAGCGTATAAAGTCTCTGGAGAGTGTAGCGGTTTCAGAAAAATTTAATTTGCAACCCATAGTATGAAATGCAATTCGTTTTGTTGGAGTACTCATTATAAATTTTAAATATTATAAAGTTGGTTCTTTTATTTTATTTTATACAAATGGTAATTTTAGGAAATTCATTCACTAATAATAGAAGGATATAATCAAATGAACAATTTATCTTTTATCAAAAATATTGATAAAAAAATAGATGCCCTGCACTTATTAAAACACCCATTTTATGAAGATTGGAATGCTGGAAAATTAAAAGTTGAAACAATACAAGAATATGCAGCACAGTATTTCAATCATGTTAACGCTTTTCCAAGATACTTGTCATCAATACATTCAAATTGCGATGATATAAAAACTAGACAAATTATTTTAGAAAATTTGGTGGATGAAGAGATGGGCGATGAGAACCATCCTGAGCTTTGGATGCGATTTGCGGAAGGTACCGGAATTAGTAGAAAAAAAGTATTTTCAAAAAAAATGATCAAGGAGACCAAAAAATTGGTTGACACTTTTTCAAAATTATCTAAAAATGAAAAGACTCATATCGGGGTAGCTGCATTATACTGCTATGAATCTATGGTCCCTGAAATAGCAAAAACAAAGATAGCTGGGTTGAAAAAATATTATAATGTAACTGATGAAAACACGCTAAAGTTTTTCACGGTACACATGCATGCAGACGAATTGCACCGTGAGGTAATAAGAAATTTGATAATTGAGTTAGGAGACAATGAAGAAAATAAACAAGAAATATTAGAATCAGTAGATAGCGCTTTAAAAGCACTAAATGAATTTCTAACAGGAATTCAAAGAGTGTATTGCTAGAATATATTTAATATTTATTCTTAATAAAAAAAGGCAGCGAAACCCTCTGCCTTTTTTTATTTATTTCTTCTTTCTTTCTCTTCACGCCGACTATCTTTACGCTGATAACCTTGGCGCTTGTCAAGTTGACTTCGCCTATCGCTATCTACTGGAACATTAGATTTTCTGCGATGTTCCTCTCTCCTATGAGAATTTCTGCGCTCATCAGTTCTACGTGGAGATTCTCTATCTGTATTGGTCATGTTTTTTTATATACTAGCCGCACAAAAATATGTGCGGCTGCCATACCTTTATTTCAGTTTTCTAGCCTTTATAATCAACAAAAAGCGTTGATTCAGTAATTACTAGACTAACTTTATCAGTCATATCCAATACACTAACGGCTTCCTCAATCATCGCTTTTTCATTTTCATGAATGAAATCATCTGCTCTAGCAATGTAAGCAAGGTTTTTTACCAACTTAAATCGATCCTCATCATCCTTAAACATTCCTTTTAGAGAACCGAGAGCGCTGGTATAATGTGCACTCCTAGAAGCTTCATCGCCTAATTCAATAAATTTATCGATAACTTCTGCTTCTGTTCTATTATAGTCATCATCAGACATATCAGGGGCCATAACTTTGCAGTTACCCCTCATTGCCTCTTTTTCGGATTCATCTACTTCCCCATCTGCTAAAAATGATACGCAGACAAAGGCATAGACAAGATCATGGTTTTGACTCCAATTTGACATAACTTCCCCTTCTAATTAGATGTTATGGTTATTATTATTATTATTCAACAAACAACTACATAAATACTTGTAGAGACTCATCAAAGCATGTGAAAATTAGGATTAAGATAAATTAAGGTCAAGATTACCTTGAATTAAAATAATTATATTTATTTTAACTAAATTTTCATAATAATATAGTCTGCAACTTTTCTTTTATGCAACGTTTATGATGATTAAAGATTATGTTTATATATTATTGTAATAGTTTAAACTATATCTAGTATAAAATTTGACAAAATAATAATGAAGAAGATTTATTCTCTAATAGTAA
>CENP01051463.1_pt1 | contig 11478 bp, 11 predicted proteins | sample 361281 | NCBI WGS metagenome assembly CENP01 (sample SAMEA2591122, study PRJEB7988) | marine metagenome | biome: marine biome (ENVO:00000447); feature: deep chlorophyll maximum layer (ENVO:xxxxxxxx); material: saline water (ENVO:00002010), including plankton (ENVO:xxxxxxxx) | depth 70 m
GAGTAAAGATTCATTTCTCGAAACTAGCGTAACCTCAGCACCACAAGCAGCTAATTGTTTGGCAACTGCATAACCTAAACCCTTGCTACTCCCACCAACTAGCGCTCTTTTGTTTTTTAAATTAATTTTCATTTGTATTCTTCTCTTTTAGGACAAAAAACATCCATTATTTTACAATCAGTGAGTGCAGTCCCATAGTGTTTGTGATTTGAGGGTATCACTATAGTATCACCTTCTCCAAACACACTAGTTTCACCTTCAAGAGTAAAACTAAAACTTCCACTAATTACATACATAATTTGTTCATGTACATGAAAATGTTCAGGGATTGATGAATCTTTTTTAATATCCCAAAACGCCCAAGTTATATTTTCCCCATTAACAAATTTTCCGTTAAATCCAGACATAATTTCTCTGGATTTCAAATTTTTTATATTTAGCTTTTTATTCATTTAAGAAAATTAATATTTGACATCTCGGGATGTGGCGTAGTCCGGTTAGCGCACACGGCTGGGGGCCGTGGGGTCGCAGGTTCAAATCCTGTCATCCCGACCATATTTATTATAATTGTTTTAATACTAGTCAATTATGTTAAAAATTTATATTTTCGCACATTAAATTATGAAAATAACTATCAAAAACCCAGACTATTTTGGAGTAATCACAGGTGGATTGTGTATCCTTCATTGTATAGCAACCCCTTTGTTATTTATTTCTAACGCTAAATTAGCTGGTCACGGAACACCAATTGAATGGCAGCTATTAAATTTTGTTTTTGTAGCACTCTCCTTTTTAGCTATTATAAATTCTGCTAAAAACTCTAGCAACCCAACGGTTAAAGTTCTGTTTTATGTTCTGTGGGTTATTTTATTTGGGTTAATTTTAAATGAATCAATACACGTTTTTAATCTTCCAGAACTGGCTACATATGCTTCCGCTTTTTCGTTATGTTTTCTCCATGTATACAACTTAAAGTACTGCCAATGTGATGACGAAAATTGCTGCGTTAATGATCAGTAAATTTTCTTAGAACACAAAATGAAAAACTTTGCTCTGTATCGAAAGGGGTTTTGTGTAACATTTTAAAACTTTCAACTAATTCAAAACTTTCTTCAAACAAATCTGAAATTTGATCAACTGAATACCTTTTGATTTCAAGTCCACTACATTTTAAAGGACCATCCTCTGCAAAAGTTCCAATTATTAAAATACCTTCTTTGTTGATATACTCGTTACAAAGGGAAATATATTTTTTAATTCCTTCACGGTCTGTAATAAAATGAAACACAGCTCTATCATGCCAAATATCATATTTATCATTGGAGTTAAAATTTAAAATATCTATCTCAATGAAATTTAGACTTTTATTTTGCAATCTCTCATTGACTTCTTTCAAAGCATTTGAGGAAATATCAACAAGAGAAATATTAGTATAATTTAATTCTAAAAGATTATCTGCTAAAAAACTCTTCCCACAACCAATATCAATTATTTTATCATAATTTGAAATTGAATATTTTTTGATTAATTGTAGAGATTCCAAAGGAATTTTTTGATACCAACTTACTCCGTCAATTTCTTTTTTTTGATATATATTTTCCCAGTGCTTTTTATTATCCATCTATTATTAAAGCTAGTAAATTTTAATTAAAAATATACTAGCTTTATTTACATGTATTTCAATTACATGGCATAACAATTGTTTAAATTTAAATATGATACGTTTTGTTTTAATATTTTTCTTTGGCACAATATGCAGCAAAGCTCAGACATTATTTTCTGTTGATTATAAAAGTCAATCTGATATAAATATTTTTGTTGTTGATTATAAAAGTCAAGCAGATTTACTAGTATATAAAGTTGATTATCAAAGCCAAGCAAAAGGTAATGATGGATTATGGTACTTTGTGGACTATAAAAGTCAAGCAGATTTTGCTATATATTTTGTTGATTACAAATCACAGGCAGATTTAAAAGTTTTTTTTGTTGAATATAAATCCCAAGCTGGTTGGCAAACTAAAGAGAAAAAACATTTACTATATTAGCAACCCAAATTTATCCTTGTAAATGAGAATTATCTACTCTTTTGTACTTGCTCTTTTTTTGAATCCAATTTTTGGGGTAAGTCAGATTTATGATCCTGTAGACTGGAGTTTTTCAAAGCAGAAAATTTCTGAGAATACTTATGAACTTACTTTTGTCGCTGACATTGACCAAGGCTGGGCTATATACTCCAATGATATATATTATAATGACATAGATTGCGATGTAGAAATATGTCCACTTCCCGTTTCTTTTGAATTTACTAAAGACAATGATTTAGAGAGTTATTATTTAATTGGAGACATAAAGGAAGTTGATGAAAATAAGAGTATTTCACAGGATCCGATATTTTTAATGGAGGTAACCAAGTTTACTAAAAAAGCTTCATTCAAGCAGGTTATTGAATTGAAAGCTGAAAATATAAATGTTAGTGGTTATTTAACTTTTATGGTTTGTGATGACACAAAATGTTTACCACCAACAGACGTTGAATTTGAATTTAATATTGGTGAACCTACTAAAAATAATTCTGAAAACAACGAAGTTAATATTCAAAATGTTGAAGAATCAAATCTAAGTCTTTATGGGTTTTTGCCTGAGCAGATAAAAAAACAGTCATCAGAATGTGACACTGAAAATGAAACTGTGATTGAAAACAAGGACAATTCATTATTAAGTATCTTTTTATTGGGAATCTTGGGGGGCTTCTTAGCTCTTTTAACTCCTTGTGTATTTCCGATGATCCCATTAACAGTAAGCTTTTTCACTAAGAAAAATGAAAATGATAACGGAATTTCTAATGCCATACTATACGGGTTCTTTATATTTTTGGTATACATAATTTTGAGTATTCCCTTTCATTTATTGGACAGTGTTAACCCAGATATTTTAAATGATATTTCAACGAACATTTATCTGAATGTTCTATTCTTTTTAGTTTTCCTTGTTTTTGCATTTTCATTCTTTGGGTATTTTGAATTGACCTTGCCTTCCTCTTGGACTAGCAAGTCGACAAGTCAAGAATCTAAGACCGGATTTGTTGGAATCTTTTTTATGGCATTAACATTGGCAATTGTTTCTTTTTCTTGCACTGGACCGATTTTAGGAACTTTATTAGCTGGTTCACTTTCCGGTGATTCTGGGGCATGGGAATTAACAGCAGGTATGAGTGGTTTTGGTTTAGCTCTTGGGTTCCCTTTTGCTTTATTTGCCATGTTCCCAAATGTTCTTAACAAGCTGCCAAAATCCGGAGGCTGGCTAAACACAATAAAAGTTACTCTTGGATTTATTGAGCTAGCACTTGCTCTTAAATTTTTATCAAATGCAGACTTAGTTGCTCATTGGGGAATCTTAAAAATTGAATTATTTTTAGCTCTTTGGTTCATTATCTTCTTTTTGTTGGGTATTTATTTAATTGGGAAAATTAGCTTTCCGAATGAGGTTAAACTCGAAAAAATTTCTGGCCTAAGATTATTAAGCGCAATTCTAGCATTTGGCTTTTCTGTTTATTTGGCTTCTGGGTTAATCTATGACAAAGAGAAACATTCATATAATGCATTATCACTATTGAGCGGTTTAGCACCACCACTTGGCTACAGTTATTTCTCCCCAAAAGATTGTCCGAATGATCTAGATTGTTTTAAAGATTTAAAAACCGGTATTGAATATGCTAAGAAAGGAGGCAAACCAATTCTTCTTGATTTTACTGGTTATGCATGTGTGAATTGCAGAAAAATGGAAGAGCATGTTTGGCCCTTACCGGAGGTTGATAAAGTGCTACGAGATAATTTTGTTTTAATTTCCTTATACGTTGATGATAAAAAGAAATTACCTGAATTTGAACAACTATTTGTAAAAAGAACATCTGGAGTCGGTACAAGAAAATTAGAAAATTACGGTCACAAGTGGGCTCATTTTCAAGCCAGTTATTTTGGTGTAAACTCACAACCTTTTTATCTGATAATGGATCCAAATACTTACCAAATTTTAAATGACCCAGTAGGTTATATGCCTGATGCAAATGAGTATATTTCATTTTTAGAATGTGGTTTGTCAGAATTTAAATCGTTAAACGAAGAATAATTTTTTATTTTAGATTTATGACGAATAAAAAACAAAATAAATATGATATTGCTTACTTAAAAATCGCCAGGGAGTGGGGTAAGCTTTCATATTGCAAGAGACGTCAAGTTGGAGCCATCATTGTAAAAAATAACATGATTATTTCAGATGGATATAACGGTACTCCTTCAGGTTTTGAAAACGTATGTGAAGATGATAATAATTTTACAAAATGGTATGTTTTACATGCAGAAGCAAATGCAATAACCAAAGTAGCATCTTCAACTCAGTCTAGTGAAGGAGCAACTTTATATATATCATTATCACCATGTAAAAACTGTAGCAAGTTAATTCATCAAGCTAAAATCAAACGTGTTGTTTATGAAGAACAATACAAAGACACCTCAGGATTGGAGTTTTTACAAAAAGCAGGCGTAGAGGTTTGTCAAATTAAAATCTAGGACCTTATTTACTTTTTTTTGCTTTATTTATTTTTTCATTTACCATCATAATCCTCATGACAATCAAGCAGCTGAGTCCTGCTAAAATCATGATTGCATAATTAAAATTATCTTTAGAAAAAAAGTTTTCTAAATCGATTTGAGCCACGTTAAATATTATAATTGAAATCGCAGCTAGCGAAATAATGTAAATCAAAATTTTCATTTTTTAGAGTTTTACTTTTGTTAAAAACTTAGCACCTTTGTTAATAAATATGCCTTTTAATTACGACAACAATTTATAATCTTTGTTGATTCGAATTTATTAATAATTTTTTTAAATTTTTAATAATACATCAATAACTGTAAAGCTAAAAAAACACCAAATTTTTTTTGTAATTTTTTAGTTCAAAGTAATGATTTAAATAAAAAGGCTAAGGGTTCACCAAACTCGAATCAAGTAAAATAAAACCATCAGGTTTTAAATTTACTTGATTAATGCAGCACTGAAATGTGCTTCTTTTTAACTCTCAAAAGCCAGTAAATCAAGCTGTTACAGTTTTTGAATTTTGACTATTTTTTGTTGCCAGTGACACAAAGATGACAGTTTTTCATTTGAAGAATAAGCAACTTTGTACACTTTTTTTCAAAAAAATTAATGTTGAAAATTTTGTTAAAAACTTGTATTATAACAGCTGCCGAAGGTGTAGTAATTAATGTGAACTTTATGTTTGCTTTAAATTTAACTCTGAAGCTATTAACTAAAAAATTGATTTAAAATATTATGGAAATAGAAAACATAATTAAACGAGATTACAGTACCAAAACTTTTCACTTAGAAAAGATTAGTGGTGCCATTCACAAAGCCATGAGTGCAGTTGGTCATGGCGACGAACAGAACGCCCAGGATGTTGCACTTTCGGTTTATCAGACACTAGTTGGTCGTAAAGAAAACGATGTTGAATACGTTCCTACAATTGAGGAAGTGCAAGATATCGTTGAGACAAAACTTATGGAAAGTAAGTTTACAGAGGCAGCAAAAGCCTACATCTTATATAGAAATAAAAGAGCTCAACAACGTGAATCTGATCTTTTTGAAAGACGAGTAAATCTAAAGCCATACGAATATCCACACCTCTATGAATATGTGCCTGCAATAAGACACTCCTATTGGATTCATTCAGAATTTAATTTTACGAGTGATATACAAGATTTCAAATCTCGTTTGTCCGATGTTGAAAGAAGTGCCATTAAAAATACTATGCTTGCAATCTCACAAATAGAGGTTGCTGTAAAATCATTTTGGGGAGATTTATATCATAGAATTCCAAAACCAGAAGTTGGATCTGTGGGATCAACATTTGCGGAAAGTGAAGTTAGACACGCTGACGCCTATTCACACTTACTTGAAATTTTAGGGTTAAACGTAGAGTTTAAAGAATTAAAGAAAAAGCCTGCAATAATGAAAAGAGTTCACTACCTAGAAAAAGCCCTAAAAAATTCTAGAAGTGATGACAATAGAGAATATGCAGAGTCCATTCTTCTTTTCTCTTTATTCATTGAGCATGTATCTTTATTTTCTCAGTTCTTAATTATCATGGGATTCAACAAACATAAAAATATGTTGAAGGGAATTTCTAATGTTGTTGAGGCAACATCAAAAGAAGAACAGATTCATGGAGATTTCGGAATCGACCTTATTAAAGTTTTACAAAAGGAGAACCCAGATTGGTTTACTGACGAATATCACAAAAGAATTCAAGACATGTGTTTAAATGCTTTCGAGGCAGAGAAAGATGTTGTTGATTGGATTTTTGAAAATGGTGAACTAGACTTTTTACCTAAGGCAGTGGTAAATGAATTCCTAAAAAACAGATTTAACAATTCACTTGAAAGTATTGGAATTGAAAAAGTATTTGATATTGATGAAGATCTTGTTGCTCAAACTGAATGGTTTGATGATGAAATTATTGGAACCAAGCATGGAGATTTCTTTGTCAAAAGATCAATAAACTACAGTAAAAGAAGCCAAAGTATAACCAGCGACGATTTATTTTAGGATATGGAGAAAAAACTAACATCAATAAAGAAGGCCAATCCACATCAAGATTTAATTCAAGCGAGAAAAGAGTCAATGAAAAAAATAAACGAAAGCAATGAAAAATCATTTGAGTGGTTAAATGAAAATAGCAGAAAATTTTTAGCAGCAGGATATTTAGGAGAAGGTATCACTGCCGAAGAAAGAATTTCAAATATAGCGCAAAGAGCAGAACAACTGCTTGAAATGCCTGGCTTCGCTGACAAATTTTATTACTATATGTCGCAAGGTTTTTATTCACTTGCGTCTCCAGTTTGGTCAAACTTTGGGAAAGAAAGAGGTTTACCAATAAGCTGCTTTGGTTCACATGTTGACGACGACATCGGAAATATTTTATACTCACAATCTGAAGTAGGAATGATGTCTAAACTAGGTGGGGGTACCTCTGGATATTTTGGTAAGATAAGACACCGTGGAGCTTCCATTAAAGATAATGGTGAAGCTTCTGGAGCAGTACATATTATGAGATTGTTTGAATCTATGGTAGATGTTGTTAGTCAAGGATCTGTTAGAAGAGGTCGTTTTTCACCATACCTTCCGATTGATCATCCAGACATTATGGAGTTCCTAGAGATTGGTACTGAGGGTAATCCAATTCAAGAGCTAACTCATGGTGTTACCGTTAAAGATGATTGGATGCAACAAATGATTGATGGCGATGTTGAGAAGAGAACCGTTTGGGCAAAGGTTTTACAAAGTAGAGGAGAGATGGGATATCCATACATATTCTTTACAGATAATGCAAATAACGGAGCAGCTGATGTTTATAAAGACAAAAAGCTGCCAATTTATGCTAGTAATCTTTGCACCGAAATAATGTTACCATCAAATCATGATTGGTCGTTTGTTTGTGTATTATCAAGTATTAATGTACTTCACTATGACAAATGGAAAGATACCGATGCTGTAGAAACTATGATTTATTTTCTTGATGCAGTAATTACGGAGTTTCTTGAAAAACTTGAAGTATATAAAAATTCTGAAAATAGAGACGACCAGCAGACATTCTTATTCATGGAACGTGCTTACAATTTTTCAAAAGAAAATAGAGCACTTGGAATGGGTGTTCTTGGATGGCATTCACTACTTCAATCCAAAATGTTACCGTTTGATAGTCAAGGTGCATACGACCTAAACAGTGAGGTCTTCAAAAATATAAAGGAGCATTCTAATAGAGCTTCTAAACATCTAGCTGAAAAGTTTGGTGAGCCAGAATTATTAAAAGGCTATGGCAGAAGAAACACAACTTTAAATGCTGTTGCACCTACTACATCTTCCGCTTTTATCCTGGGTCAAGTATCTCAGGGTATAGAACCAATTTGGTCAAATATATATGTTAAGGATATTGCTAAAATTAAAACAACAATAAAAAATCCATTTTTAGTAAAGCTCCTTGAGGAAAAGGGAATGGATACTCCTGAAGTTTGGAGACAAATAAGAGACAGAGATGGTTCAGTTCAGGATCTTGATTTCCTTTCTGACAATGAAAAAGAAGTGTTTAAAACCTATGCTGAAATAGACCAAATGTCAATTATCTATCAGGCTGCTAATAGACAAAATCACATTGATCAAGGACAATCACTAAATATAATTATACACCCTGATACAACAACGAAAGAGATTAACAAGATTCATGTAACTGCTTGGAAGCTTGGTCTTAAATCTTTATACTATCAGCACAGTATGAATGCTGCTCAAAAGTTTAAGCAGAAGAAAGAGTGTGAAAGTTGTGAAGGATAAATTAAAACCTTAAAATAAATAATTGTTTTATTTTAATTCGGTTTCTGATTTAATAGAATAGTAACTTTCCAATAGTTCTTTTAAAGCAGTAAGAATTTCAGAGCAAAGGGTAAGTATTTCCAATTGTAATTTGTCATACCTTTTGCTGCCTTGGTTTTCTTCTTTGTATCTTTTTATTTGGTTCTCAATTCTATCCTTTGCTTGAATTATACCTAATAGAACATCCTCAATTTTTCTGAAGTCCTTATTGATAAAGATATTTATTACATCCTCAAATAATCTTTTAAAGTTAAGATCAATACCTAATAAAACTTTTATGTTACTGAGTGGAAGTTTTCTTCTGTCCTCATCAACGTGTTTAAGGGTTATTTTAGAAATCTTCCTTAGTTTTTTTGTTATTTGTGTTAATTTTTCTAGAATTATAAGATAAAACTCTGTAGCTTTTTTATTCGCTTTTTTATTTGACTTAAGATAATTAAAGATGTTTTCTTGAAGTTCATTTACTTCATCACTCAACTTAGTTACTTGACTAGTATTTTTCTTTAATGATTTTATATCATTTTTAGAGACTCCTTCAGTTGTATAAGTAAATACCTTAATACTTCTATTTAATACATTTTCAATATTTTTAGAGCTTTCTTTGATAACTCCGTCAAGTGTATTTTTTTCAATTTCAAGTATTTGATTTTCTGATTTTATTTTTTTAGCATCTTTGTTATATCTCAAGTAATTTCTATAAAGTAAGAAGCATGTAAATAAGAACAAAATTGGCATAAAATACAAACTTGTCTCCATTAGTAAAGCAACAAGTGCAGCAGCTGAAAATGCAACAATAGCTGTAATAAACCACCCTCCAATTACGTTTAATACTCCTGAAACTCTGAAGATCGCACTTTCACTTCCCCACGCCCTATCAGATAATGAAGTTCCCATGGCAACCATGAATGTGACATAAGTTGTTGATAATGGTAATTTATATGATGTTGCAATTGAAATTAATATGGATGCAACAATTAAATTAACCGATGCACGAACTATATCAAATGCAGGTTTTTCGATGATTGTATTTGATAAAAGTAATTGATTTGAGGGAGCAAATCTATTTTCTATTATTTCTCTAATTTTTACTGGAATAATTTTTTGAACTCCACTATTCAATCTGACAACAAATACTACTAGAAATTTAGCTAAACGGTTTGCTTTAAACTTTTCTTTTATTTCACTCTGATCTGATAAATCAATTGAAGTTTTTAATACATTTTTTGCTCTTGATGAAAACCACAGTGTAATAACCATTACAGCTCCAGCAATAAATAAAATAAGATTTGGAGTTTCAACCTTTGATGAAAGTATTCCCATACTTAGTTGATCTGCAGGAATACCTGAAATTGTCCATGCTTCATATGATTGCCATGCAGCAATTGGTACACCGATAAAATTAACCAGATCATTTCCTGCAAATGCTAAAGCCAATGCAAAGGTGCCAATAAGAATAATAATTTTATAAATATTAGTTTTATATACCTCAATTAAAAAATATGATATCGAAGACCATATTATTGTCAAGTATAAAATTATTTGTGCAGCATTACTTTCAATTATATTATTAATTGTTCTATTCTGAAAATATCCGAAAGTGATTTCAGAGTATGAAGTTCCTTTGATTCCTTTAATCAGTATAAAGTATGTTATAGAAGTTATTGCAATCCCCCCAAAAATTGATGAAATGATATTTGAGTTTCTTTTAAAATCAAAACTTAGTATAAACCTTGACACCCACTGTACGATAGCCCCAATTGTAAATGCAATAAAAACAGATAATATTATGCCAAGTATAATTTGTGTTGCCTTTGAGTAATTAATGTAGTTGATAAGCTCATTAATTGATTGACTGTTTTCCCATATTTTGTAAGCTGCTATCGAAACAGCCGCTCCAAGTAATTCGAAAACAATTGAAACTGTAGTTGATGTAGGCAGTCCAAGAGTATTAAAAAAATCCAACAAAAGAATATCAGTTATCATGACCGCAAGAAAAATAATCATGATTTCATCGAAATAGTATAATTCTGGATTGAATATTCCTTTTCTCGCAACTTCCATCATTCCGCTTGAAAATATTGCCCCTAAAGCAATTCCAAAACTGGCAATTATCATTATTTTTTTAAATGACACTGCCTTTGATCCAATTGCTGAACTTAAAAAATTTACCGCATCATTACTTACCCCAACAATCAGGTCAGCTATTGCAAGAAATCCTAGGGCTAAAACAAAAAATAAGTAAAGATTTTCCAAGCTTAATTCTTTCACACAAATTTACATTTATTATTGCTTTTATCATTAGCTAAATGTTAAGAATTGCTCTGTTTTTGATTGATTTTAAAGTATTTTGTATCAATTTAAAATATTGATAACCAATTGTTTAAACGGTTTATGTTAATTTAATGTTAAGTAAATGTTTGATAATTGTAAACAATTAAGTATATTTGTTAATATAATGTTATTAAATACAATGTCATGAAAAATTTTTTCTTCTTATTTACTCTGTTATCTTTCCTTTTTTACACACACAATTCTATTGCTCAGAAACAAAATAAAATAATAGAATATAACGAGTTTACAGATCTAATCGAAATTACCTATTATTATGATAATGGATCTATCCAACAACTTGGTTCTTTTAATACTGATGGTCTTCCTCATGGCAAATGGATAGCATTTAATATAGAAGGAGAAAAATTATGTATCGGTAATTATTCAAATGGTCTTAAACAAGGAAAATGGCATTTCCTATTAACAAATAAAATTCAAACAGTTGATTATATAAACTCAAAGATTATCAGCGTCGAAAATACTTACAGCAATGATATTGCTGGATTAGATTAATTTTTTTATTGGTTTATTATTACAAAGGAAAAAGACTGCCGATAAAGCAGTCTTTTTTTTCTTGATTAATAAGTGTGGACTAAAAACTAATTCAAAATATATTATAAATTTAGTTTATAGTTAATTTAGTTCTGTGAACAAATGATTAAGTAATTTTTAATTAATTGGGATAGTTCCAACCCCCTGTTTTTAGTTTTGGTAGAATGGGTATTC
>CENP01133422.1_pt1 | contig 11476 bp, 15 predicted proteins | sample 361281 | NCBI WGS metagenome assembly CENP01 (sample SAMEA2591122, study PRJEB7988) | marine metagenome | biome: marine biome (ENVO:00000447); feature: deep chlorophyll maximum layer (ENVO:xxxxxxxx); material: saline water (ENVO:00002010), including plankton (ENVO:xxxxxxxx) | depth 70 m
TATTTTAGAATTGAAGACATGGAATCTATGACAGCATTTGCAGACTATATTGTACCGGTTGCTCTCATTGTCATGAAAATAACTCAATATTCAGATGAGTTAGAAGAAAAGATTATGAATGGAAAAATGATAGAAAGAGATTCAAATGAAGAAATTGAGATACGTGCTGCTTCGATATATGCAACAGCAAAACTAACTGAGAGTGTGAACAGAAGAAGAAAAGATCTCGAAAGTTTAATAATACCCCAACTTGATTACCGACTTTGGAAGCATTACCACGCCACACACTTTCCTCACCATTTAACTTATACAACAATGTATTAATATGACAAAAAGAAAATTTTTTATAGATACAGACACTGCATCTGATGATGCAGTCGCTTTACTCATGGCTCTAGAGACACCAGATGTAGAGGTATTAGGCGTTAGTATTGTGTCAGGAAATATGCCTGTAGAACAAGGAAGCATCAATGCTCGATACACTATTGAGCTATGTAAAAAAGATACATCGGTATATGTGGGCTATGACAAACCAATGGTAAAGAAAAGAGAACATGCAGATTGGTTCCATGGTCCTGATGGAATGGGAAATATGAATTATCCTGATCCAAAGTCTTCAGAAAACAAATCTGACTATAAAGAAGTGTTAAATACATTAATTAACCAATATCCTAATGAAATTACAGTAGTTACTCTCGGTCCTTTAACAAATCTAGGACAATTTGTGCTGGAGTACCCCGAGTCGTATCAAAAAATAAAAGATATATATATTATGGGAGGAGCCTCAACTACAGTTGGAAATGTCACTCCAGCTGCTGAATACAACATTTGGTGTGATCCAGAAGCAGCAGACATTGTTTTTCAATCAGGCCACTCAGATATAACTATGATCGGTTGGGAGCTGTGTAGAGGTGGAGCAAACTTAACAGAGAGTGAAATGGATTTTGTATACAGTTTTAAGACAGCAAAAGGAGATTTTGCAATTGATTGTAACAAGCATGCTCTAGATTCAAGCCAAAATTGGCTTGGTGATCCGGGTTTAGGATTACCAGATCCGGTTGCAATGGCAGTCGCATTAAATAAAAAGGTAGTACTTAAAGCAGGTAGGCATAATGTAAAAATTGTACTTGATGGCCCAGCACGAGGAATGACTATAGTTGATGAACTAAATGTTGGTGAGAGCGAACCTCATATAGATGAAAATTGGTCACACACTACTAAAAATATCAATGTTATTTGGGAAATTAATAATCAGGAGTGGAAAGAAACTCTATATAAAACTTTAAAAAACTAGTCTTCTCTCCAGGTTTTTTCTAGATATCCTTTCCTTCCACTTGCCTGAGCATACATTTGATAACGCATACTTTGTTTTTTATAGAAATCTTGATGATATTCTTCAGCAATATAAAATTCTGGTGCCACAGTAATTGCAGTGACAATAGGTTTATTAAATTTTCCAGAACTTTCCAACTCAACTTTTGATTTTTCAGCTAGTTTTTTTTGATTTCCCCCAATAGTAAATATTTCTGTTCTGTATTGGGTTCCAACATCGGCAAATTGATAATTTAATGCTGTTGGGTCAATATTTCTCCAAAAAACCTCTAATAATTCTTCATAGCTGACGACTTCAGGATCATAAAGTATCTCAACAACTTCTGCATGACCAGTTGTACCAGTAGTGACTTCTTCATATGTTGGATTTTCTACACTGCCACCCATATATCCTGATGTAGCTTCAATTACTCCATCTAAGTCTTCAAAAGGTGGTTCCATACACCAAAAGCAGCCTCCTGCGAAGTAAGCCTTTTCGTAACCTTCACTCATATTCTTCTCCACTGTAGCTACTGAACATGATACTAATATTAATAACAAAGAGATTTTTAAATAACTCATAGAAGAATGTTATTGCTTAAATATCTAAAACCTAAATTAAAAAATAGTTTTAAAAAAATAAGTTAGATATATAATTAAATTAATCCTTTGACCTATAAGGCAGAGAGAGGAATATGAAAATAACAGTACCTAAAATATTGGATTTAAAATCTAAACGTCAGATAACAATGATGACAGCTTATGATTTTCCTACATCAAAAGCTATTTCGGAAGCAGGAATTGACGTAATATTAGTGGGTGATTCATTAGCCCAAGTTGTTTTAGGACACGATGATACCTTGTCCGTAACCATGGATGAAATGCTACATCATGTCAAAGCTGTTACACGAGCAAAACCAGACAGTCTTGTTGTTGCGGACATGCCATATATGAGTTATCACACTTCAAAAAAAGAGGCTATAAAAAATGCTGCAAGGTTTATTCAAGAGGGTAATGCTGACGCAGTTAAGCTTGAAGGTGGCTTTAAAAGAAAAGATGTAATTGAATCAATAATAAATGCAGAAATTCCTGTTATGGGACATTTAGGGTTAACTCCCCAATCAAAAAACATGATGGGTGGATACAAGGTTCAAGGCAAAACTTTAGAATTAGCAACTGAATTGTTAGAAGAAGCTGTTTTATTAGAAAATTTGGGATGCTTTTCTATGGTACTTGAGGGAGTACCTTCAGTTGTTGCTGAAGTACTTACAGAAAAAGTTTCAATACCGACTATAGGCATAGGAGCAGGAGTAAATGTTGATGGGCAAGTATTGGTATTCCATGATTTTGTTGGAATGAAGTCAAAAGAATATATAGATGCTAAATTTGTAAAAAGATACTCAAACCAACATGAACAAGTTGTAAAAGCTCTAGAACATTTTAAAAAAGAAGTAGAAAATAAGGAATTTCCAACTGAACATCACTCATATGAAGCAGGCGAAATAACGCAAAATGATATTAAAGAGTGGAAAAAAGAAATTAAAAAAATTCTGTCATAGTACACATGTAGTATTAAATTAATAGGTACCTGCTTCGTAAGAAGCCACGTATAAGTGTCCATAGGAGAATAAATGAATAAATATGACTTAGTCTCAATAGTGAGGCCAACTGCAGACGATACAGTCGTCGAATCAATACATAAATCCATCACAGATGTTATCTCTAGTGCTGGTGGTAATGTATCTGAACAAGCCGTATGGCAAAAAAGAAAGTTTGCATATGAAATTGATACTTTCAAAGAAGGTATATACACAATAACCAGCTTTGACGGACCTGCAGAGGTTCCAGCAGAGCTTGATAGAGTGCTAAAAATATCTGATGATGTCATTAGACACAAAGTCTTAAAGATGGAAAGCTAGAGGTATATAAAAATGGTAGACAATACAGTAACAATAGTTGGAAACTTAACTGCTGATCCAGAAATCAGAGTAACTGATGGAGGAGCAACATTGGCAGAAATAAGAATTGCACAAAATAAAAATAAAAGAACTGCCGACGGTTCATGGGAACCAGGAGACCCAATGTATTTCCAAGGAACAGTTTGGAATGATATGGCAGAAAACGCCGCAGCTTCTCTACAAAAAGGAATGAGAGTGATAGTAGTTGGTAAATTGAATTACAGATCATGGGAAACACAAGATGGCCAAAACAGGTCAGTAGTTGATATATCAATTGACGAAATTGCTCCGAGCTTAAGATGGGCTAAAGCAAGCGTGGAAAGAGCATCTGGTGGGATGTCTTCTAGTCAAGAACCTGTTGCTAGAGAAAATTACGAAGAAGACGAAGCACCGTTTTAAGGAGATTTATTATGGCAAAGACTAAAAGAACTACAGCAAGAAGATCTTCAAAATATGAAGCTCCTAAACCAAGAAGAATTACTAAAAAACAGATAGAGAATGCAACATATAAAGATGTCAAATTATTAGAAAAGTTCATTTCTGATAGAGGAAAAATTCGATCTAGCTTGATAACTGGTATTACAAAGCAGGAGCAAGCAAAGGTTGCCAGACTAATCAAAGTAGCTAGAGAGTTAGCACTCTTGCCTTACGTAACTACGAGCACATACAAGCAAAGTTACAATAGACGATGAAATTAATCTTAAATTCAGATGTTAAGTCATTAGGACGTAAAGGCGATGTAGTCGAAGTTGCTAAAGGGTATGCAAGAAACTATCTCTTGCCTAAAAAATTAGCAATAGTAGCCACAACTAATAATTTAGACTTTGCTCAAAAACTACAAGAAAAAAGAAAAAAACAAGCTCAAGTAACTAATGAACTTGCGGAATCTATAATCACTGCTCTTGCTGATGCACGTATCGTCATTTCTCAAACTACTACTGATGAGGGAACGCTTTATGCTTCAATTAGCAATTTACAAATTGTAGAAGCTGTTGAAACATTTTCTGGGTTTAAGCTTGAAGAAGAACAGATTAATGTTGAAAACCAAGTTAAAGAAATAGGCTTACATACAGTAAAAGTTGTTTTAGGACCTGATACAAATTTTGAAATTACTCTAGAAATAGTTCCAGAAACAAAATAATGGTTGGTCCTGAGGCACTTTCACCTAGAGACAGTCAATCATTAGGTAAAGTTCCTCCGCACAGTTTAGAAGCAGAAGAAGCGCTTTTAGGGAGTGCATTGCTTTCAAGAGATGCTGTCACAAGGCTGATGGAAGAAGTAAAGCCAGCAGATTTTTATAGTCCTTCAAACCAAAGTGTATATGAAGCCATGAAGGGATTATTTGATACAGGCAATCCAATTGATACAGTAACTGTTTCAGAGTTAATTTTTAAAGATACAAAAAATTCTTCTGTTAATGCATCATATATTGCGAGGCTTGTTGAGAACGTTCCAAGTTCTGCAAACTTTGAAAGATATATAGAAATAGTCTTAGAACACTCACATAGAAGAAAACTACTAAAGGCAAGTGGAAGAATTGAACTGTTAGCCATGGCTATGGATAAAGAAATACATAGTGTTTTAGACGAAGCAGAACAAACCATATTTACCGCATCTGATGATGCAATTGGTGATGGGCTAGTTGGAGTTAATGATGTTCTAGAATCTGCAATTGAGAGAATTGAAGAAATTGAAAACAGGGGAACTGGTTTGTCAGGACTTCCAACATATTTTTCGGATTTAGATTATTATCTTTCAGGTATTCAAGAGGGTAATTTAGCTGTAATTGCATCAAGACCAAGCATGGGTAAATCTTCTTTGGCTCTAAATATTGCAACTAATGTAGCCAAAGATGACAAAATAGCTGCATTCTTCTCACTTGAAATGACAAAAGAGGAATTAGTTCAAAGAGTATTATTTTCTGAAGCAAAAGTAACTTCTGGAGATGCTAGGAAAGGTCAGCTAGGTCCTGAAAAGTGGTCTAGAGTTGTTGAGGCAGCATCAAAAGTAAATAACCTCCCCTTGTACTTCGATGATGCACCAGTTATAACTGTTACTGATATACGTGCTAAATCAAGAAGATTAAAATCTTCAAAAGGTTTAGACCTTATACTTGTTGACTATTTACAGCTCATGCAAAGTTCTTCTGGTGATAATAGACAGCAAGAAATTGCTGAAATAAGCAGAAACCTTAAAAATCTAGCTAGAGAGCTCAAAGTTCCAATAATTGCTCTTTCGCAGCTGAATAGAGCAGCAGAAGCAAGGGAAGACAAAAGACCTCGTTTGGGAGACTTGAGAGAATCTGGTGCAATTGAACAGGACGCTGATATTGTTATGATGCTTTACAGAGATGATTATTACAATCCAGGAACAGAAATTCCTGGAGTAGCAGAAGTAAATATCGTAAAAAATAGATCTGGACAAACTGGGAAAGTTGATCTTTTCTTTAGTAAAGAATTTACACAATTTAGTAATTACTCCAAACAAGACCAACAATAAGTTTGAATAAAAAACTTAGGGCTTATCTCCTCATTAGTTTATTAGCAATTTGCTGGGGTTTTATTCCTTTAATAATCAGAACGTCTGACGTTAGTTCTCTGTCCTTGGTAGGTATAAGAACTTTTTTAGGGACTATTTTTTTGTTAATCTTTGTTCTTAAAAAAAGGCAAATTACAAAAGATTTACTTTATGGTGGAATTTTTCTAGGCCCTTTACTAGCTATACATTGGTCAACAATGTTCAAATCTATAGAATTGAATACAGTAGCTATTGGAATCGGGTTAGTTTTTTCGTATCCAATATTTATTTTGTTAATCGAATTGTTTCGCGGAAAAAATATCAAACTGCTTCAAGTGGTACTTATCTTTACCGGTTTTTTTGGCTTATATCTCCTTTTAGATTTTTCTACAATCTCATCTTTTATAGGAGTAGCTTATGGACTAGTCAGTGCATTTTCTTTGGCGATTCTAATAATTTACGGATCTTCAAAGTCTATACAGTTTGGAGGACTTAATGTTGCATTTGTTCAAGTATTTTTTGCTGCAATAATTTTATCTCCATTTACATATGAAGGATTCTCTTGGATGCTAGATAATTTATTAGTAAGCATGTTTCTTGGATTTTTTCTTACTGGTGTTGGATTAACAACTTATTGGTATGTAATAAAATTTATACCCCCTGTATCTATTGGAACAATAACCTATCTTGAACCTGTAACAGGAGTAATTATTGGCGCAATGATTTTAAATGAATCATTAAGAACATCTCAGTATGTTGGCTTTGCTGTTGTTTTATTTATTGGAATTGCTCAAGTTGTTATTGATACTAAGAATCAAGTTCAATCTCCTGAAATTTAGAATTTTCTAAAAACGAACTGAGTTCAAATTTTAGACTAGAAACTTTTAAATAATTTTTTAGATACTTAGATCTTACATATATAGGAAAAGAAATTTTCCTAAAATTTTTTCGATTTAAATGAGCGATAATTTTATTATCTTCCAATTCTTTTAATGCACTCGATACTTTTTCAAAATTGATTACAATTTCATTATTTTTAAGAAGTTCAAGCACTTTTGAAGAGAGAAGATTTTTACCTTTAATTTCATAGGTCGAAATTAATGAATATTCTGCTTCTAGGCAGATTAAATTTTCTTGATTTAATGACAAAAATTTTCCATTATTTTTAATTGATAACTTATTGTCCTCTAACAATAAAAAATTATATTCCATATTTTGAACATTAATTGATTAATAAAATTAGAACTATTGCAATAATATATAAAAAGTTGAAATAATTATGTGGAATTCACAGATATCACAATAGCTGTTTTAGCAATCGGAACACTCATTAGTGCACGAAATATGGATTGGAAAAGTAACAAAACCTATAAAGTAGCTGCCATAACACTTACCCTTATTGCATTAGTTGTTGCTCTACTTGCAATGCTTAATCTATAGGATTATTAAAGCTAAATGATTTAGGACTAAATATTATCTCAAAAAAATTCACAAAGAGAGCGAAAGTTCATATTATAGTTTTATATTGAAAACTTATGGTGTAATACTTGCAGCAGGTGATAGCACTCGCTTTGGCGAGGAAGTAAACAAACTTTTTTATAAAGTAAATGGCAAAGAGCTTGTCCTTTATCCTGTTGAAACATTTATGGAAAATAATGAAATAGATGAAGTACTACTAGTTTCATCTGAGTCAAACAAATCAGCACTAGAAAAGCTTTTAGCTGATCATCAAAGTGTTTCAATTATTAACGGTGGAGATACAAGACAAGAAAGTGAATATTTTGCACTTCAGCATTTACAAAATAAAGCTACAGATAATTGTTTAATTGTGATCCATGATGCAGCTCGATCTTTTATGTCTTCAGAGCTTTTAACAAATTTGGTTAACGCAGCAAAGGAACAAGGATCCGCAGCTCCTTATTTAGACAACAGTAAATTTTACGATAAAGCAAATGATGAAATTGTTAGAAATAGAAAAATTGTAGATATTCAGACACCTCAAGTTTATAAATTTAAAGAATTGTTTGATTGTTATTCATTCCTATCAAAAAACAATATTACCGGTATGGTTGACACAACAGAAAGTATGTTTAAATTTAACAAATTCGAAACCCACGTAATTAGAGGTGAGGATAGTAACTTAAAAATCACTTATAAAAGTGATTTAGAAATTATTGAGAAAGCCATTATTTAAAATGAACCAACTAGATAAATTCAAAACTTTTGTAGAAGATCGTAGTGAAAATGTAAAAGTAGGGCTTGTTGGAGCTGGCCAAATGGGACAAGGGATTGTAGCCCAGGTATCAAAAATGTACGGGGTAGATCTTGTATGTATTATTGATAGAAATCAAAAACAACTAGAAATTGCTTCTAATAGATATAAAAAACATAAAGAAAATCAGATTCTGTGTTCTGACAGCATTGCTGCTTTAGACAATGTTGAACTAGATATTGTAATTGAAGCAACAGGAACACCTGCTGCCGGGGCTAAAGTTGCTAAAAATGTTTTAAATCGAGGTATTAATTTAATTTTATTAAATGTGGAAACAGAGGCAACTATCGGCCTAGCTTTAAGAAAAGAAGCAGAAAAAAATGATGCGATAGTGACAGTTGCTGATGGTGATGAACCTGTAGCTGCTCTTGACTTATACAACTTTGCTATAGAACTTTCTTTTGAAGTTATATCAATTGGAAAAGGTAAAAATAACCCTTTTAATACATTTGCTACTCCCAATTCATTAGAAAAGGAAGCCTCTTTAAAACAAATGAATCCAAAAATGTTAACTAGTTTTGTTGATGGTACCAAAACAATGGTTGAGATGACTGCACTTGCTAATTTTCTGGATTTTAAAATAGATATTGATGGTATGCATGGAATAGAGGCAACATATGAAAATATAAATCAGTATTACATTCCAAAAGAAGATGGAGGCTTATTGGACGAATCGCAAGTTGTTGATTTTGCTTTTGGAATTGCTCCAGGTGTTTTTGCAGTAATTTATTCTGAGGATGATTATGTAAATTATGAAATGGAGTATTTAAAAATGGGTAAAGGGCCATATTGGACATTAGCCAGGCCTTACCATTTAACAAGTCTTGAAATACCAAGGACAATAAGACATATTATGCTGGAAAAATATTCCAAATTGAGTGCACAAAGTTGGAATGTTGAAGTTGTTGCTTATGCTAAACAAGACATTAAACCAGGCACAAACCTCGGTTCTATCGGAGGAGATTATATTTTTGGAAAAGCACAGAAAATATCATCATCGAAGGGTCTTCTACCAATTGGCATTGCAGAAGATAGTATCGCCACTAAATCAATTGCAAAAGGAAATCCAATAGCAATAGAAGACGTGAATGCACAAGATAATGAACTATGTGAATACTGGGATTATCAAAATCAAATATTAGACAGTGATTAATTTCACATAGAGTTATTATAAAGTTTGATACTGATGAAAAACAATAATCAAAGAATTGGAGCACAGAAACTCAATTTTGAGTTAGTTCAGCTTTACAAATCAGCAAGCAACAAATCTGCCACTCTGGCTCTTCATTTTGACACTGAAGAAACAAATCAATTTTGTGATTTCACCGAAGCTGTTTTAGAAATCATATCAAAAAGCGATATTAAGCATGGCTCTGTAACACTTTTCACACCTCACACAACTACTGCAGTAGTTATAAATGAATCCGAAACTGGATATATCAATGATTTTAAGAAAAAGATTGAAGAACTTGTACCATCCGACTCTTACTACGAGCATGACGATTGGGATCTGAGAACAGAAAATATGCAAGAGGATGAGAATGTTAATGGTCGATCACATGTAAGAGGTACAATAATCGGCTCAACTAGCATAACTTTACCAATAATTAATTCAGAATTAATTATTGGAAGATGGCAAAGACTATTTTTTGTTGAGCTAGACTGTGCTCGATCTAGAAGACTTTTTGTCCAAACACAAGATTTAGATTAATTCTTAACTTCTAAAAAATAATCAGGTTCCTCATCTATTCTCCACTTGATATTACATCCCATGCTTGGATACTGTGGAGATATAGTTTCATTAGAATTTAGATAAGCATCTACTGCTTGAGCTAAACTTTCCCCAGTTACCGGCTTGTCATTGCCAGGTCTAGAAGAATCGAACTGTCCTCTATAAATAAGCTCTGAATCACCATTAAATAGGAAAAAATCTGGTGTACATTGAGCTGTAAAATTTTTAGCAACTGCCTGATCTTCATCAACTACATAAGGAAACTGATATCCTAACTCTGCTGCATACTCTTTCATCTTTTCAATACTATCTTCTGCATATTTTTCTTGAGAGCTATCATTTGAGTTTATTCCAATAACACCAATATTTTTATCCATTAAGTCGTTAGTAAAATCAACTAATCCTTTATTTATATGTTTTACAAAAGGACAGTGATTACAGATAAACATTACCAAAAGACCATTATTTTCAGAAAAATCGCTATTTTTATAATATTTTTCATCAATTCCCTTTAGATTAAATTCAGGTAATTTAGTTCCTAAAGGCAACATCGTTGATTCTACATCCATATTTCCTCACTTTTTGTTAAATATTAACAATTATAGAAAGCACTAGAGATAATGAGACCTAAGCATATTAGTTGATTTACCTAAACTATTTCTTTGCTATTTTTTTTACAATAAAGGATTCTATTCTTCTATTGTCCAATTCTGTTACAGTTACTTCCAAACCATCAATAGTTATTTTTTCACCTTCTGTGGGAAGTTGCTCTGAATGGCTCAAAAACAATCCACTAACTGTAGCGATGTCTTTATCACTTTCTTCTAAACCAAAAAATTCTTCAAAATCATCAATATCTGTTTTACCGTCAACCCTCCATTGGCCAGGACCTATCCTTCTTATTCCTAAGAACCTTTGATCATGTTCATCGGGTAAATCGCCGACGAATTCCGAAAGCACGTCTTTAATTGTTATTACACCTTCTATTCCGCCATTCTCATCAATGACACAGGCAAAACTTGCTTTGTTTTCTCTTAAGATATTTAGAGCTGACAAAACTGTTGTGTATTCAGGTAAGTAGATAACATCTTTTACTAGATTTTCTACTTCAACTGAATCAGAACTTTCTTTCATGTTAAAAAGATCTTTTACATATACGATTCCAAATGTATCATCTAATGATTCAGACTTAGATACCGGCATTCTAGATATCCTCTTTTCATCCACTATTTTTTTTATGTCATTTATTTCAATAGGGAGGGATAAAAATAATACATCAACTCTTGGTGTCATAATCTCTTTAATTGGACGGTCTGAAAAATCCAGTAATGAATCAATTATTTCTCTTTCTGCAGGCAATATCTGGCCCTCCATTTCACCCAAAGCGGTCAGTGCTTGAATATCAGCCTCAGTTATTTCCCCGTCGCCATCCATATCTCCATCTCTAGATGTTCTATCAATAGATTTTGTTATCAAGCTTGTGAAAGGAGCAAAGACTCTTGATAGAAAATCTATTATAAAAGCAGTCCTTGTTAAAAATTTAATTGGGTTTCTAGAGGCAATAGTTTTTGGAGTAATCTCCCCTGCAACTAGAACAAGAAGGGTAATAACTAATGTTGATAGTGCAGAACCAGCAGTCTCATCTCCATCAAGAAAATTAACAAATAGAATTGTTGAAAGAGAAGC
>CENP01048743.1_pt1 | contig 11472 bp, 9 predicted proteins | sample 361281 | NCBI WGS metagenome assembly CENP01 (sample SAMEA2591122, study PRJEB7988) | marine metagenome | biome: marine biome (ENVO:00000447); feature: deep chlorophyll maximum layer (ENVO:xxxxxxxx); material: saline water (ENVO:00002010), including plankton (ENVO:xxxxxxxx) | depth 70 m
TGTAAATGGAGGGGTGTACGAATTTGAAAATGATCATCCCGAAGCAGGAGCTTTAGACCATTGTATGCAACCAGCAACAATATTAAAGGGGGTTAAACCAAATCAATACGGTACTTGGGGTTACGGCAGAGCTGGATGGTGCCCAGGACAAGATGTGCATCCTGCAATCACAGACATTACAGATTATGTTTCTATTGGAGAAGAAAATGTTGTTGATTACAATGCATGCAGAGTTCAAGGTAATGGTTGTGTTACTCCACCAACATGTCAAGGTGATGGATATTGCCCAGAAATTGCAGTTTCTTCCTATATAATAATTTCGTATTAATGGCTTATTTTTACATATTAATATTATTTTCAATTTCTATTTGTGATGATGTTCATTTATGGATTTCATCAATATCTGATAATGCTATAGATTTATCAATTCAGAGTAATGAGCCCATATATGGATTTGATTTTAAGATTTTGTCAAATGAATCTGATGCATTGCAAATCAATTACATAGAGGAAGAATTTTCAAATGATAACTCCTCAGCAACACTTTTAAAAATCAATACAGAACAAGGGCTCGTTTTTGATAATAGCTTTAATTGTTTTACAGATGGACAAAATCGATTTTTAAGTTTATCAATGATAAACAATTTTTTACCAGCAACTGATTCTACTTTATTAATGCGTATTCCAATATTAAATAATCAAGATCAAGTAAACTATTTTTTATCTGAGCCATCTTTTTTTACTAAAGATTCTGATTATAGTATTATTGATTTAGACGTTGAGTATGGATTAATTGAATATCAAAGTGGATGGCCTTATAATGATACCGATAAAATTTTAGGTTCTCCTGCAATATTTGATATCAATTCTGATGGAATCAAAGAAATTATTTTCAGTGATTATACTGGTAAAGTCTTTATTATAAATCCTACTGGACAGTTATTGTATAGTTTTCAAACTAATGATCAAATATGGAGTACACCAGCTATAGCCGATTTAAATAATGATGGAATATTTGAAATTATTATTACATCTAAAGACCAAAATTTATATATATTGAATCACCAAGCAGAACTGATAACATCCTACAATGCCAATCAATATTTACTTGGTACTCCAGCAATTGGTAATATTGATTCAGATCAGGATTTAGAAATCATTTTTGGTGGATATTCAAATCAGGGAAAAATTTTTGCAATCAATATGGATGGTACCAATGTAGAAGGGTTTCCTATTCAAATAAATGAAAAAATACAAAGAGGCGTTGCTTTAGCTGATTTGAATAACAATAATAAAGTGGATATTATATTTGGTACAGATTCAGAAAATGTACATGCAATATACGATGATACAAATTTTGCTTTTACTATTGAATTAGAAGGAGATATCCGAAGCGCTCCATCGATTGTTAAAATGGGTAATGAATATTTAATTTTAGTTGGTTCACGTGATGATAATTTTTATGCTATAAATGGTTCTGGTGAGATTAAGTTTTCATATTTGACTGGTGATAAGGTGGAAAGTTCGCCAGCTATTTTAGAATATAATAGTAATATATCTATATACTTTGGATCATCAGATGGGTATCTTTATGGCATTGATACCAATGGACAGAACTTACCAGGTTTTCCTATCTTAATTGACTCTGCTATCGAATCTTCTCCAGTTATTGCAGATTTTAATGGTGATGCAATACCTGAGATTGTTGTAAGTTCAGTATCCAATGATTTAAACATATTTAATATTGATGGAACTAATTATAAATCAATTCCTATAATTTTTGAATTTCCATTTTCTGGTCATCCTATAATTGATGATGTTGATTTAGATGGTGATCTAGAAATATTTGTTGGAACAACAAATGGAATGATTGGTGTTGATTTAAAAGATGTTGGTGGTAATATAGATAACTATTGGCATCAATATCGAAATAATACTTTAAGAAATGGCTATATTGAATCAGACTTATTATTAAGCAATTTTAATATAGATTATCCAGAACAATTTATATTATTTGCACCTTATCCCAATCCATTTAATCCAATTACATCTATTTCATATCATCTTAATGAACCATCAAAGGTTGAAATTTCAGTACATGATTTAACAGGAAGAAAAATGGCAACGATTGAACACAAATTTTATGAAGCTGGATATCATACTATTGATTGGAATGCGTCTGAATTTGCATCTGGAAAGTATTTTATAAATTTAACTATTGATGATATAACACTAACAAAACCTATTACATTATTAAAATAATTATGAACATACGAAAACTAAATATTTTAATTTTTATCATATTTTTTACTAATGTATTTACTTTAGACTATTCTCTCTCTGATGTTAATACTACTTCTGATTCATATCAGGAAATAGTTGGCCCATCTTACTTTAGTGATCAAGGCAAATTAATTTCAATTAACTACTTTGGATGGGAAAACTGAGGTGGATGAAGAAGTATATTTGTACAGTTGTGCAATTTAAGTAATTCAAACACTTGGGATACAGACGCTGCCGTCTTAATTGGAGTAGGAGTAGGTGCAGGTGGTAATTCTGGATTAAATGGAATAATAAATATTGAAGGTGTAAATGCTCCTTTTGTTCAAGATGAAACAGGACAAGTATGGGAGGATTTTTTAGGAAGTGAAGATGCCCCTAGAAAACAAGTTGTACTTTTAGATCAAGATTTCAATCATCGCTACCAATTTCAGTATAATGGTGCAGAATTAAATGCATCAGAATTAAATGAGCTATTAGGTTCCATTCAAATACTAATTGAAGAAGCAAATTTTATCTTAGGCGATTTAAATAGCGATCAAATACTAAATGTTTTAGATGTAATTTTATTGGTTAGTATAGCGTTAGGTGATTCCGAATTCACAAATATAGGTGACATGAATAATGATGGTGGAATTAATGTTTTAGATGTTGTATTATTGGTCAACCAGATTTTATCAAATTAAGTTTTAAAGGTAACAAATATGCAAGACTGTAAACGAGAAAAAAATGATAGACGCTCCACAGATAGAAGAATTCAAAATTCATCAGTTGAATTTGATAGACGAAAAAATAGTAGGCGTTCTGGCATAGATAGAAGACTTCTAGCTAAATCATAATATTAAATAAGTCAATTCAAAAAAAATCTCAATCATTTTTATTAAATTTCATTTAAATTATATTCTAAATTAAAGAGAGAAATTAATGCATTACGTAATATATCTATTATTATCAGTTAATCTGTTATTTATGCAGGGAATGAGTAATTCAGGTTTCCAAATGCCTGGATCTGGCATTATATTAGGTGAAGTTTTAAATGAAGAAACTGGTCAGCCTATAGAATATGCCTCAATTACATTAATTGATTTTGATTCCAATGAAGCCATCAATGGTCAATTAAGTGATTACAATGGTATTTTTGTATTTAAAGAAGTAAAAAATGGTCAATATTTTATTGAAATAAAATTTATGGGTTATGAGTCCTGGACATCTGAAAAGATTAAGATTAATAGCTCGTTTAAAAAACCTACAAGAAAAGATTTTGGCACTATTTTTTTAAATACTAAAGCTCTCAAAGGTCAATCTGTAAATATTACAGAAAAAAAAGAAATGTATGAATTTGAGGCAGATAAATTAGTATATAATCCAGATAATGATATTATTGCAAGCTCTGGTACGGCTGAAGATGTTTTAAATAGAGCCCCAATGGTTACGGTTGATCAAGATGGAGAAATACAATTAAGAGGTAACGGCAATGTTAATATTTTAGTTGATGGAAGAAAAAATAGAGTTGATTTAGCTAATATATCTGGTTCTCAAATTGAAAAAGTTGAAGTAATTACATCTGCATCTGCAAAGTATGACCCTGAAGGAATGGCAGGGATCATTAACATTGTACTTAAAAAAGGTACTAATGATGGCTTCAATGGTAATATTCAACTTAAAGGTCAACATAATGAATATCATAGTTTTGATGAAATGAATGGATTAAGTTTTTATGGAAATTACAAAAAAAATAAATTTAATTTTTTTAGCTCACTTGGTTTAAATAACAGGTTTAAAAATAGAGGTGGTTATAGAAATACAACTAATCAATATAGTAATAATGAGTTATTTGAAGACATAGAATATGAAAGCAAAGTATTTTATACTTACTTAGATGATACAGAACGTAAAACTACAAGTTTTCGTTTAGGTTTGGATTATTATCTTTTTGATAATATGACTATCACTAATGAAATTAAATATTCTATTCCAGAGAAATTATCAATTACTAACCAATCATATACTGAACCTGAAAATTATGAAGAGGAGTCTAGAGAGCAAAAAAGTGATAATAATTATGATTTATCTTATTTACTAGAATTTGATAAAGAATTTAAAGATCCAGACCAATCATTAGATTTTTCAGTAAATATTGATACTGATATTGATGAAGAAACAAAAGATTTACTAATAGATAATAGTATAGTAAATAGTTCAGAATCAACTGAAGATTATTTAGGTGTTGAAATTGATTTATCATATAAACAGCCTATTGGCGAGAGCTTAAAGTTTGAAGTTGGATATCAAGGACAGTTTCAGGATAAACCAAATACTCTGACTTTTGATGCAAATATTATTGATGAGACATTAGAAGGAAAAATTACAAATGAATCAAATTTAAAACGAGATATACATGCTCTATTCTTTGAATTCGAAAACGATTTCAATGATAGATTTAGTATTAAGCCAAGTTTTAGATTAGAATCTGTTAATAGAACCGTGACATTTAATTCAGATTTTAATGATGAGACAGATTATGAAAATTCTGTTTTGGATAACTTGATTAGATCTTCACAAAATGAATCTTACAATCGAGATGAATATGAATTTTATCCATTTCTTAATTTTACTTATAATATTACTAAAAATGAAAATATTCAGTTTGGATTTGGGAAAAGAGTAAATAGACCTTCAGGCTGGAATACTAGACCATTTCCTAACAATATTTATAATGAAGACTTTGTATTTGTAGGTAATCCAAATTTAAAGCCAGAGTATTCAACACAGTATGATATAAACTATTCTAGACCTATTCCTATGGGTTTTGCTTCTTTAAATTTATTTTATCATGAAATTTCTAATAAACATGAATGGTACGATGATGATAGCAATCCTTCAGGCGATATTTTAACATTTAAAAATGTGGAAAATGCATGGAGCAAGGGGTTTAGTGTATTTACAATGATCATGGGCCAAACTATTGGAGGAGGCTATACTTTAACAGACCAATCTGACTCAGACAATCCAGATGATTATGAATTAAATGAGCAAAGTGAAAGACTTAATATGTATGGCAGAATTAAATTTCCTGAAAAATATATTAAGGTATTTGATTTCGAATTCGGATTTTATTGGATGAAAATGATTTTACCAAGTGGTGATTTATTTGGAAACAAAGGTACAATATGGGGTGACCTTGGTATTTCTAAAAAGTTTATGGATAAAAAATTAACTGTTTCCTTAGCAATTGATAATATTTTCGATAGTGGTGGTTTTGAAATGAAGAGAACAAAACCTATTGATTACATACCTGATTTAGATGGAGATGGTGATCCAGACTATAATTTTGCTAGAGAATATTCAGATGTCAATAACACACGAAATGGTAGAACATTTAAAGTCACTTTTAAATATCAGATTGGTAAAAAGTCTGATGATAAAAAAGGTAGATACGGAAGTGGTGGATCAAGTGGCGGTGGTATGATGGATATGGGGTATTAGAATCCTAATCCAAGGTTTGATTGCACACAATCGTTTACTAGTTTTTCAATATTTTCATAAGTAACATCATTAAGGTTTGAAATATTTTCAACATTGTCTTTTACGCAATCACATATTTCTTGAGGATATCCACTTTGAGTTACAAATTCTAAGCAAACACTATTATCAAAATTCACTTTTTCAGGCTTTGAATTATTACATGAAACACAAATAAAAGTTATCATTAGTATCATTTTAATTTTCATAGTGTAATAATTTACAATAAATAATTATAGAAATTTTATTTTTTTAGGATAAATAAATTCAATTAAATCGCCAGATGATTTTTGTAATCTATATTTGTTAATATCAATCACTGACAAACCTGAGCTTGGGATATGATCTATATTTGCATTTGAAATATAATTTACAAGTGAAGTAATAGTTGGGTTATGGCCAACATATAAAATGGATTGATAATCTTTTAAATAAATATTGAGTATTTTTATCACATCATTAACTTCTGTCAGATATAATAATTTCTCACTAAAGATTTTTAAAGCATTGTTTTTGCTTAGATTTTGATGAATGTATTTTGCTGTTTCAGTTGTTCTTTCAGCACTGCTATGAATGATAAAATCTACTTTATAGTTTTTATTAATAAGGTAATCTGAAATTTGCTGTGCTTCTAAATGACCCTTGTTACTTAGCGGTCTTTCAAAGTCGCTTAGCAATCTATTATCCCATGATGAATCAGCATGTCTTACAACATACAATCTTTTCATATTATTATTTTAATAGATTAACTATGCTAGAGAATTGATTGTTTGGAGCAACAGCCTTAACAATATAAATTCCTGAACTAACATTTGATGCAGCATTCCATTTTAAATTATACAGTTGATTTGCATGTGCATATTCATTATAAATGGTTTCAATAAGTTGTCCGTTTAAATTATATATTGCAACATTGAGCAATCCAGAATTTTCAATGACTATATCAATATTTAGATCAGGATTAAATGGATTAGGGTATGTTTCAAGAATTGAAAAAGTGATATCATTTTCAATATTTAAGGCATCACAATTTCCTTCGTTAACACTTAAATCAATAATTGCGTTTCCATCTATATCTGATAAAATCGGTGTATCATCTTCTGGGCCTACATTTTGTACAAAAGGAAGGCATACATCACCATTGATTGTACCTTCTAAAATGGTTAATAGGCCATTGGTACCTGCTGGTATTACATTTCCTTCCAGGCTAAATCCTAATGCAGTATCACCTGATGCATATACATCAAATCCAGCATCAGCTGCTGCGCCACCACTACCACCAGTTAGGTCAATTCCAGCTACATCTAATTGAAATCCCATAAAATCAGAATCTGTATTTATGAAAATTTCTATTGTTCCATTATTATTATCAATATTACCCAGAGAAAAAATATTTTCTGATATTAGCGTAGCACACATTGATAATAAAGTTGATATAACTATAAATCCTTTTTTCATATTTAGCCTTTCGTATTTCCCATGAGGCTAAATAAATATTAACCTCATGGGAATTTAGATATTTATTTTATTAAAGATACGTTATGAGTAATACTTAGCCCATCAAATTCAGCATTTATCACATATATTCCGGTAGCCATATTTTTAGCATTCCATGTAAAATCATATGTATTAGCACTGACAAATCCGCTAGTTAAAACTTCGATTAACTGCCCAGACACATTGAATACTTTCACAGTTAAATATCCAGGACTTGGAATATCTATACTAAATGAAGTGCTTGGATTAAATGGATTTGGATAAGCAGCACTTAAGTTAAATTGCATATCATTTGGATCTACAATATCTAAGGTACTATCATCAATAATAACTTCCACTTCTTCTGAAGAATTAGCAACAATTATCTCTTCAATTTGATAATCACCAAATGAGCTAAATATTTCATTAGTGTCTGGTGCTACAACAATCAATACAGTTTGATTGTTAGAAGTATTATAATCAGCAGCAAATGCATTTTCTGTTAATTCAATTTGAAAATTATCATTATGAGAAATCACCATTTGAATTCCCCCAATATAACCATCAGAAGTAAAAGTTGCTCCATTTATTGTATTAAGTATTATAGCTTCAGTTGCATCGATTGTTCTACCACCTGTAATCAAGCCTACTATTTGTACGATATCTAATACATTGATTATACCATCAGCATTCATATCTGCACAATCAATACTATCAGTTTCACTATTGACAATTGCAGAAACAATTTGCACAACATCAAGTACATTTAAAATATCATCACCATTGACATCACCATCAACGTCACATTCTGAATCATCATCTGAGCAGTCTAACTCACAAGTACCCTCTTCATAATCAGAAAGTAAACATTCTAAATCATCAACATCTTCACAATTACAACTACAACAAACCCAATCATTATAACCTGTTTCAGCATTTCCTTCGCAGACGTTGGGTTCATCAAATAAATCTTCGCAATCATTGTTTGCAAGGCAGTCTTCACATTGCGTAATATAGTCATTTACCTCAATAGCATCTTCGCCCTCGCAATCATCTATACAAGAATCATCACCCCAACTTACTAGAATTGTACAAAATTCATCTGGTGTAAAATCATTTTCACCATCTAACTCATCAAAATATGGACAATCTTGAATACAGGCTGGAGGGTCGCCATCTTCACCATCGAAATTATGATAGCCAAGATATGTCCAATCATCTTGTTCTAAAACAATCCACTCTGAATCATCTGCATCATCACCTGCAGAACCTTGCTCACCTGTATCTGGATTATCAAGCCACAATGGATTTCCGGAAGTAACAGATGATTTTCTAACTAATGTATGATTTGCTGTAGCAGCCTCAACACCAGCTACATCCCAGCCTGTTCCTGGATCTTCTCCAACAACACCAATAACATCTAACACATTACCAGTAGATATTTGAGTTAAAGCAAATACATCATCACCATTACTTAAAAATGTGAATTCTTGATCACATTCTGCTTGAATTATATCATCAGCTGAACCATGGCAAACTACATAGACATCACCAGATGCTACTTCTGCACCTTCAAATGTTACATTATCTGGATAATCCCATGCTCCTGGTTCATCGCAACCATTTGAACAGCTTGATAAAGAATACGCACTTAAATCAACTGTTACATCATCAGCATTAAATATTTCTAAATATTTATTATTGCTTGATCCTTCAGCTGCTTCAGAGAAAAATAGGTTTGCTGATGGAGCACACGAACTACCATCACCTCCACATTCACCACATTCATCTATTTCTGCAGTACAATTCCCATCACAGTCATAGTTCTCTTCAGCATATTCACATGAGCCTTCCTCACCAAAGTTACATGCTGTTTCATCTTCACATACAATTGGATCCCCTCCAACTGTATGGAAACCTAAATTTGTCCAATCATTTTGCTCGTATACAACCCATTCTGAATCATCAGTAGTGGTTCCAGCAGATAAAAACCAATCATAACCAGCACCACTAGTTACTCCTGACTTTCTAACAATAGTATGATTTGCTGTCGCAGCTGTAATACCAGCGACATCCCAGCCTGTTCCTGGATCTGCGTCCCAATCTCCTATACAATCAAGTATTGTATAATTAGTTTCATCTCCAAAGACTAAACAGTTTCCATCATCACCATTACTTAAAAATGTGAATTCTTGATCACATTCCTCTAAAATAGCTGCATCAGCTGAACCATGGCAAACTACATAGACATCACCTGGAGCTATACTTGCCCCCTCTGTAAAAGGGTTCCAATATTCATATTCACCAGGAATATCTGGATCATTACCAACTGTTCCCATCGCATATGCACCAAGGCTTACTGTTGCCTCACTTGCATTATATATTTCTAAATATTTATTATAACTTGAACCTTCTGCCCATTCTGAGTAAAATAGGTTTGCAATCTCTGCACATGAACTACCATTACCACCACATTCACCACATTCGTCAACAACTGCATCTCCACCACATTCACCATTACAGTCAGTATCTACTATACAGTTCCCATCACAGTCAAAATTTTCTTCAGGATAAACACATGGTCCAGGCTCCATAAAATTGCATGCAGATTCATCTTCACAATCAAGCACTATAACATCATTTACTATAATAGTACCAACCATACCTTGTTGCTCATGATTTCCAACACTACAATAATATTCATAAGTACCAGGCGTATCAAACGTAACACTACCAATAATACAAGGTGCTGAACAAGCAGGTAAATCAAAGGATCCATCATATGCAACTACATCATGAAATCCTGCAACATTATCCCATGTTACTATATCACCTATTTCAATTGTTAAAACTTCAGGTTCATAATAAAAGCCTCCAGCTTCTACTACATATTCATTTGACATAGAATCAATATTATGAAAACCTAAATATGTCCAATCATTTTGATCAAGTACTATCCATTCACAGTCATCTGAATCAGAACCAGCTGAAAAAGACCAATCACCAGCATTACCATTCATTACAGATGATTTTCTAACAATAGTATGCTCTTTGGTGCCATCAGACACTCCACAGACAGTCCAACCATTTCCTGGATCATCGTTCCAATCACCAACACAATCTAATATCTCATAATCATCTTCTGTTCCCTCCACTAAGCAAAAACCATCATCACCATTACTTAGGTAAGTAAATGTTTCATCACATTCTGCTTGAATTAATTCATCTGCAGATCCATGACATACAACATACACATCACCAGGTTCAACTATTGCATTTTCACTAAAAGCGTTCCAGTATTCAAAGTTACCATCTGAACCATTACTAGCATTAGGAAATGCATAGCTTGATAAGTTAACTGGTTGATCGCCTGCATTATAGAATTCGAGATATTTATTATTACTTGTGCCTTCTGCAGCTTCAGAAATAAATAAATTTGACGAAAATCCTAATGTAATTAAAGAAATTAAAATTAACATTCTATTTAACATGTTTCCTCCTGTTGTTAAAGTATAATAGTATTAATTTGCTTAAATGTGTAAGGGATGCACGAGTAAATTAATTAATACGTCATTAAGGTATCGAGAGAAAATATGAAATTTTTAGGATATAGAAAAGAATTTTATGCGTGTTTTTTGATAGAAAAACCAACACTTTTGATTGAAGTAATTATTTCATCATCATTGATATCACTTCCTTGGATATAAGCTTTCCCTGAATCTAAATCAATTTCAACTTTCTCAACTCCAGTGCAATTTTCAATAGCTTCTGTTGCTGTTTGTTTACAGTGGTTACAGGTCATGCCTGTAATTAAATATGCATTATCATTATTTAGATTATCCATAGCATTAGATCTCCTTTTAATTTTACTAAATAAATAATAAAATATTATTATCAACATTGTATAAACAGATAAATCTGAAAATATATTCCATAGTAAATTATGATTATGATGGTGATGATCCATATTCATTGGGATGGTGTTAGGATCTAAAAAAATATTTATCAATGAACCAAATAAAATACTGCTAACAAAAATTACACTCACATAACTAATAACTATTTTTTTACCTAATGAGTTTAATATGACAGAAATAGTTGCAGCATTTGTTGCAGGACCTGCCATTAAAAAAACAAACGCTGCTCCTGGTTCAAGACCTTTAGCCATTAAGGACATTGCAACTGGAACAGATG
>CENP01033803.1_pt1 | contig 11465 bp, 6 predicted proteins | sample 361281 | NCBI WGS metagenome assembly CENP01 (sample SAMEA2591122, study PRJEB7988) | marine metagenome | biome: marine biome (ENVO:00000447); feature: deep chlorophyll maximum layer (ENVO:xxxxxxxx); material: saline water (ENVO:00002010), including plankton (ENVO:xxxxxxxx) | depth 70 m
GAAAAGTTTAATAGAAATAAACCACATTGTAACATTGGTACAATTGGGCACGTAGACCATGGCAAAACTACTTTAACAGCAGCAATTACAAAAGTGTTGTCCGAAGCAGGTGGTGCAAAATTTGTTGCCTATGATCAAATCGATAAAGCTCCGGAAGAAAAGGAGAGAGGAATTACTATTTCAACTGCACACGTTGAGTATGAAACTGCAAAAAGACATTACGCACACGTTGACTGTCCAGGGCACGCTGACTACGTTAAAAATATGATAACGGGTGCAGCTCAAATGGATGGAGCTATACTTGTTGTTAATGCTGCGGATGGCCCCATGCCACAAACAAGAGAACATATTTTGTTAGCTCGTCAAGTAGGCGTACCTGCAATTGTTGTATTTTTAAATAAAATTGATCAAGTAAAGGATAAAGAATTAGTTGATTTAGTAGAAACAGAAATTAGAGAATTATTAACTTCATATAAATTCCCTGGTGATAAAATTCCAATAATTAAAGGATCAGCTTTAAATGCAGTAGAAGGAAAAGATGAAGCAACTGGGAAAAATGCAATTATGGAACTTATGAAAGCTGTTGATGAAACTATTCCTCAACCTAATAGACCTAAAGATAAACCGTTCTTGATGCCTGTAGAAGATGTTTTTTCAATTTCAGGAAGAGGAACAGTTGTTACCGGTAGAGTTGAACAAGGAGTGGTAAAAGTTGGAGAGGAAATTGAAATAGTTGGTATAAAAGATACGAAAAAATCTGTTTGTACTGGTGTTGAAATGTTCAGAAAACTTTTAGATACTGGTGAAGCCGGTGATAATATCGGAGCTCTTTTAAGAGGTGTTGAAAGAGAAGATGTAGAGAGAGGGCAGGTTCTTGCTAAACCTGGATCTGTTACACCGCATACAGAGTTTGAAGCTCAGGCATATATTTTAAAAAAAGAAGAAGGAGGAAGACACACTCCATTCTTTACAAAGTATAGACCGCAGTTTTATTTTAGAACTACAGATGTTACTGGTGAAGTTACTTTACCTTCAGGCACAGAAATGGTTATGCCTGGTGATGACGGTAAGTTTACTGTTAAACTAATAACGCCTATTGCAATGAGTGAAAAATTAAATTTTGCAATCAGAGAAGGTGGTAAAACAGTTGGAGCTGGAGTAGTAACAAAAATTTTAAAATAAACTACTAGGAGCGTAGTTCAATTGGTAGAGCGCCGGTCTCCAAAACCGGAGGTTGTGGGTTCGAGTCCCTCCGCTCCTGCCAAAAAATTAATTTTTAAATATGAAAAATCCTTTAAAATTTGTTCAGGAAGTAAAACAAGAAGGTTTCAGGATAACTTGGCCAACAAAAAAGGAGACTTTGACAGGTTCTCTAATGGTATTTGGTTTGGCTTCAATTGCAGCAATATTTTTCTTACTACTTGATCAAGTATTAAGGTTTTTTCTAAATATTCTTTTAACTTTAAACTTTTAAATATGAACTGGTATATCGTACAAGCATACTCAGGATTTGAAAAAAAAGTAGTTGATTCAATTAAAGATGCACTTTCTAAAAAAAAACTAGAGTCAAATTTGGAGCAGATTTTAGTTCCAACTCATCAAGTTACTGAGGTTAAAAAAGGAAAAAGGACGAAAAGAGAGAAAAAATATTTTCCAGGTTACGTTTTAGTAAAAGTTAATTTAAGTAAAGAAATTTATCATCTAATTAAAAATATTCAAAAAGTAAGCGGTTTTTTGGGTTCTGCAGACCAACCTACCCCTATATCAGATAAGGAAATTCAAAGAATTTTAGGTCAAGTTTCAGAAAGTGCAATAAATCAAAAAAGTGGTATAACATTCGAGATTGGAGAAAAAGTAAAAGTATGCGATGGACCTTTTGCTTCGTTTAATGGTTTGATTGAGGAAATTGATGAAGAAAAGTCTAGAATTAAAGTTTCTGTATCTATTTTTGGTAGACCAACGCCAGTAGATTTAGAATTTAATCAAGTAGAAAAAACATAATTATGGCGAAAGAAATTGCAGGATACGTTAAATTACAAATTAAAGGTGGCCAAGCTAATCCAGCTCCACCGGTAGGGCCTGCCCTTGGGCAAAGAGGAATAAATATTATGGAATTCTGTAAAGCGTTTAATGAAAAGACAAAATCTTTTATGGGAAAACCAGTTCCGGTAGTAATAACTGTGTACAAAGATAAAAAGTTTGACTTTATAATTAAATCTCCTCCTGCATCACATTTTATTAGGGAAGCTGCAAAACTTAAAAGCGGTTCAAAAGAACCTGGGAGAGTTATAGCTGGATCAATTACAATGAAACAGGCTGAGACTATAGCAAAAGAAAAAATGAAAGATTTAAATGCGTTTGATCTTAAGGAAGCAACTAAAATCATTTGTGGTTCAGCACGATCGATGGGAATAGAGGTAAAAGAGTAATGAGAAAAAGATCAAAAAGATATAAAGCTATAGAAAAAGATAAAACAATTGAAAAAAAAAAAGACTTAAAAGAAATCTTTGAGTTAGTTAAAAAAAATTCTACTTGTAAATTTGATGAGTCAGTGGATGTTTCATTAAGATTAAACCTTAAGCAATCTAAAGGTGGCGACTTTAATTTAAGGACAACTGTTAATCTGCCTAATGGTTCTGGCAAAAAAGTTAAGATAGCTGTTTTATGTGGACCAGATAAAGTGGAAGAAGCCAAAAAGAGCGGGGCTGATATTGCTGGATCAGATGAATTATTAGATCAAATATCAAAAGGCAAACTAAATTTTAGCAAATTAATTTGCACTCCAGATATGATGTCTAAAATAGGTAAGCTTGGAAAAATATTAGGCCCAAAAGGTTTAATGCCAAATCCTAAACTAGGGACTGTTACTACAGATGTAAAAAACTCAGTCCAAGATTTTAAAAAAGGACTTGTTGAAATTAAAACAGACAAAGACGGTAATTTAGGTTCGACTATTGGAAGAAAAAGTTTTTCTAACGACAACCTACTAAACAATTTTAATCATTTAATCGATACAATTAAAAAAGAAAAACCTGACGCAATAAAGGGTGAATTTATTAAGAATGTTTATATTACTTCTACTATGGGAATTTCTTATAAGGCAGGAGTTAAGAGATAATTTTATGATGAATAAAGAGAGCAAGAAAAATTATATAGAAGAGATGAAAAAAGTTTTTTCATCAAGCGAAGCGGTTATGATAGCTCAATATCAAGGATTAAATGTCAAAGAATTAGATAATCTAAGAAAAGAATTAAGAGAAAAAGATATTTTATTCAAAATAACAAAAAACAGAATTACAAAAATTGCTTTAAAAGACTCTCCTTGCAAAGATTTAGAAAAATATTTCAAAGGACCTACAGCAGCAGCAATGTCTTCTGATCCAATTACATCAGCTAAAATTTTGACTAAATTTGCAAAATCTAATAAAAAATTAAAAATTGTAGCTGGTTTCATGGATGGTAAGGTTTTAGACCAAAATGAAGTGGCTATAATTGCCGCTCTACCTACTCTTGAAGAAGCAAGGGCTAAAATAGTGGGAATTTTAGCTTCCCCAGCTCAAAAATTATTAAGTATTTTACTTGCACCTGGCTCAAAAATTGCTAATTTAACGCGCGCGAAGAGTTTAAAAAAATAATTCATAGGATTCACAATGGCAGATTTAAATAAAATAATTGACGATTTATCCAAACTAACTGTAGTTGAAGCAGCTGAACTATCTAAACAACTTGAAGAAAAATGGGGAGTAACAGCAGCAGCTCCAGTTGCAGCAGCGGCCGGTGCCGCAGCTCCAGCAGCAGCAGAAGAAAAATCAGAATTTACAGTTTTTCTTGCATCTGCAGGAGATAAAAAAATTAACGTTATTAAAGAGGTAAGATCTTTTACAGGTTTAGGCTTAAAAGAAGCTAAAGATTTGGTTGAAGCAGCTCCAAAAGAGCTTAAAGCGGGCGTTGCAAAAAAAGAGGCAGAAGAAGTTAAGAAAAAGTTAGAAGCAGCGGGCGCAAAAGTAGAATTAAAGTAAATAAATTTTTGTAGTACTTTGTTGAAGTCTTAAATAACTTCAGCAATTTTTTTAGTTAATGGAATTATCTTTTACTCAAAAGAAAAGTATAAGGAAAAATTTTGGTAAACTTGTTGAGGGTTTATCAATTCCCAATCTTATTGAAGTTCAAAAAAATTCATACAACGAGTTTCTTGAGTCAAAATCACTTTCAGAATTCAAAGATCAATTAACAAAGGGTATAAATAAAGTTTTCACAAGTATATTTCCTATTGAGGACGGAACAGATAAATCAACATTAGAATATATTTCTTATAAGTTAGAAAAACCTAAATTTGATGTTTTAGAATGTAAACAAAGAAGTTTAACATATTCAGGGTCATTAAAAGCTAACTTGAGATTAGTAGTTTATGATATAGACCAGGAAAATAATACTAAACAGATTTTATCCGCAAAAGAGCAAGAAGTCTTTATAGGTGAACTGCCATTAATGACTCCAAGCGGCACTTTCCTCGTAAACGGAGTGGAGAGAGTAGTTGTAAATCAAATGCATCGAAGTCCCGGTGTATTTTTTGACCACGATAAAGGCAAAACTCACTCTAGTGGAAAATTATTATTTAATTGTAGAATTATTCCTGGCAGAGGATCTTGGCTTGATTTTGAATTTGACCCTAAAGATGTCTTGTATTTTAGAATTGATCGAAAGAAGAAGTTACCTGTCACTACTATTCTTTATGCTTTAGGCCTTACAAGAGAAAAAATTATTGAATCATTTTACTCTACACACCTCCTTCAATATAAAAAAGAAGATAATCTATGGAGTACAAAATTTATCCCAGAAAATTATAAAAGACCAATAAAACTCTCTTATGATTTGATTAATGCGGATAATAAAAAAAAGGTTTTAAGCAAGGGTGAAAAAATAAATTACATTATCGCACAAAAATTAAAAGAAAAAAAATTATCAGAAATTATAGTATCTAAAAATGAGATAATTGGAAATTACGTCGCTGACAATGTTAAGGAAAAAAATGGTGAAACAATTATTAGATCAGGATTTGATATAACGGAGGAAGTTTACGAAAAGATAATAAACGAAGGAATATCTCTTTTAAAATTAGTTAGCGTCGATCCTATAAACAAAGGGCCCTATTTGCTTCATTCATTAAAATTGGACAAAAATAACAACAAAGATGAAGCTCTAAATGATATTTATAAAGTATTGAGACCTGGAGAAGCTCCTACTATTGAAATAGCTGAAGAAATTTTTAAAAATTTATATTTTAATAAAGATCGATATGACCTTTCAGAGGTAGGTAGAGTTAAATTAAATTCTAAACTAAATCTTCCAAAAAATCTGGATCAAACCATTTTAAACAAAGAAGATATCATTTCTATAATTAAGTTTATGTTGGATTTGAGAGATGGAAAAGGTGAAGTCGACGACATAGATCATTTGGGCAATAGAAGAGTTAGATCTGTTGGAGAGTTAGTTGAAAATCAATTTAGAATAGGACTTTTACGTATGGAAAGAACTGTTAAAGAGAAAATGTCTACATTTTTAGAAATAGAGTCAGCTATGCCACAAGATTTAATTAACGCAAAGCCTATTACAACATCTTTAAAAGATTTTTTTGCAACGTCTCAACTTTCACAATTTATGGACCAAACAAATCCATTATCAGAAATAACACACAAAAGAAGAGTTTCAGCTTTAGGTCCAGGTGGATTAACAAGGGAAAGAGCAGGCTTTGAAGTAAGAGACGTTCACCCAACACATTACGGGAGAATATGTCCTATAGAAACACCTGAAGGACCAAACATAGGACTAATAAACAGTCTAGCTACTTATTGTAGAGTTAATAAATACGGATACATTGAAAGCCCTTATAAGAAAGTTGAAAAAGGAAAAGTGACTAATCAAGTTGAATATTTATCCGCAATAGATGAGGAAAAATTTACTATTGCTCAAGCAAACTCAACTATAGATAAAAACGGGTATTTTGAAGAAGAATTAGTATCGTGCAGAAAAAGTTTAAATTTTCTTTTATCAAGCAAAGAAAATATTGATTATATCGATGTATCTCCAAAGCAGTTAGTTTCTGTAGCAGCAGCTCTGATTCCATTTTTAGAAAATGACGATGCTAATAGAGCACTTATGGGATCAAATATGATGAGACAAGCTGTTCCTTTATTGAAACCAGAATCTCCATTAGTAGGCACAGGAATAGAATCAGATGTTGCATTGGACTCTGGCGTAACTATTGTGGCAAAAAGAAACGGTGTAGTTGATAAAATTGATGGAAAAAGAATTGTTGTTAAAGCGATAGATGATAAGGATTTATCAAAGTCTGGTGTTGATATTTATAATTTATCTAAATTTAAAAGATCAAACCAAAATACATGTATCAACCAAAAACCTTTGGTTAAGGTAGGAGACTCAATTAAAAAAGGAGACATAATAGCTGACGGCCCAGCAACCAAACTAGGGGAGTTGGCTTTAGGCAAAAATGTTACCGTCGCATTCATGCCTTGGCAAGGTTATAACTTTGAAGACTCCATCTTAATCTCTGAAAGATGCGTAACAGATGATGTTTTTACTTCTATCCATATCGAAGAATACGAGTCAATGGCAAGAGACACTAAACTTGGTGCTGAAGAAATTACAAGAGATATACCGAATGTTAGTGAGGAAAGTTTAAGAAATTTAGACGAGTCAGGAATTGTTTATGTTGGAGCAGAGGTAAAACCAGGCGATATCTTAGTTGGAAAGGTTACTCCAAAAAGCGAAACATCCTCAAGCCCAGAAGAGAAATTATTAAGATCAATATTTGGTGAAAAAGCGACAGATGTAAGAGACTCATCTTTAAAACTCCCATCAGGTAGCACAGGTGTTGTTATAGATGTAAGAGTTTTTAATAGACATGGAATAGAAAAAGACGAAAGGTCTTTAGCCATAGAAAGATCAGAAATTGAGGCAATTCAAGAAGACAAAAAAGTAGAAGAGGAAATTTTAGTAAGAAATATAATGTTAAGAGCAATAGACTTAATTAAAAATCAGAAAATTAACAAAGATTATAAAGATTTAAAATCAAATGAAACTTTAAATGAAGATAGTTTAAAAAAGTTATCATTAAAAGATATTTGGAAACTTTCATTCTCTAACGATGTTCTAAATAATAATATTTTAAAATTAAAAAAACAATTTGACGATGCGTCTGAAGATATTAAATTAAGATTTGAAGACAAAGTAATTAAAATCAAACAAGGAGATGATCTTTTACCAACAGTTATGAAAGTTGTTAAAGTCTTTGTTGCAGTTAAAAGAAGATTGAGACCAGGTGATAAAATGGCTGGGAGGCATGGCAACAAAGGAGTGGTAAGTAAAATTGTGCCTATTGAGGATATGCCTTATATGGAAAATGGAAAGCCAGTTGATATTGTCCTTAATCCTTTAGGTGTACCAAGTAGAATGAACGTAGGTCAAATATTAGAAACACATTTGGGTTGGGCATGCTCTGAGCTTGGAGAACAAGTTAAAGATCTATTAAAAGATTTTGAAAGTAAATTAGAACAAATTAAAAAAAAATTGAAAGATGTTTACACTCAAGATTATTATAATTCTGTAATCAGTAAATTTGATAAAAAAGAAATACATGAATTAGTTCAAAATTTGTCTAATGGTGTCCCAATATCAACTCCGGTTTTTGATGGAGCTTCTACAGAAGCTATAACAAAAATGTTAGATCTGTCTGGACTGCCAAATACTGGTCAAACTACTCTTTGGGATGGAATTTCGGGTGAAAAATTTGATAGGCCAGTAACTGTTGGTACTATTTACATGTTAAAACTCAACCACTTAGTCGAAGACAAAATACACGCTAGATCCACTGGACCTTATAGTTTAGTCACTCAACAACCTTTAGGTGGAAAAGCTCAATTAGGTGGACAGAGATTTGGAGAGATGGAAGTTTGGGCTTTAGAAGCTTACGGAGCATCTTATACTTTACAAGAAATGTTAACAGTTAAATCTGATGATGTTGCCGGCAGAACAAAAGTTTATGAAACTATAGTTAAAGGTAATAATAATTTTGAGTCTGGAGTTCCGGAGTCTTTTAACGTTTTAATAAAGGAAATCAGAGCCCTAGGATTAAATATAGAATTGAATTAAATGGAAAAAAATATAACAAAAAATTTTCAAAGCAATCTTCCAGAAAATAACTTTGGATCAATAAAAATAACTTTAGCTAGTCCGGAGAAAATAAAATCATGGTCTTTTGGAGAAATAAAGAAACCGGAAACAATTAATTATAGAACTTTCAGACCTGAAAAGGATGGGTTGTTTTGCGCAAGAATTTTCGGTCCAGTGAAAGATTACGAGTGTTTATGTGGTAAATATAAACGGATGAAATTTAGAGGTATTATTTGTGAAAAGTGTGGAGTTGAAATTACTAAATCTAATGTAAGACGAGAACGAATGGGACATATCGATTTAGCTTGTCCAGTAGCACATATTTGGTTTCTAAAATCTTTACCAAGCCGAATAGCATTAGCTATTGATATGAAATTAAAAGAAGTTGAAAAAGTATTATATTTTGAAAGCTTCATAGTTATTGAACCAGGGTTAACAACCTTAAAAAAAGGACAATTACTTAGCGAAGAAGCTTTAAGTAAAGCCCAAGAAGAGTTTGGCGAAGATTCTTTCACCGCCGGTATAGGAGCTGAGGCAGTAAGAGATATATTATTAAATTTAGATTTAGTAAAAGAACAAAAAAAATTAAGAGACGCTTTAAAAGAAATTAAATCTAAAGTTACAGAAGAGAGAACAATTAAAAGATTAAAACTAATTGAGTCATTTATTTCATCTGAAAATAAACCTGAATGGATGATTTTAACAACTGTTCCAGTAATACCTCCAGAGCTTAGACCTTTGGTGCCACTTGATGGAGGTAGATTTGCTACTTCAGATTTGAACGATCTTTATAGAAGAGTTATTAATAGAAATAACAGATTGAAAAGATTATTAGATCTTAAAGCCCCAGACATAATTATAAGAAATGAAAAAAGAATGCTTCAAGAATCAGTAGACGCACTTTTTGACAATGGAAGAAGAGGAAGAGTAATCACAGGAACCGGTAAGAGACCTCTAAAATCTTTGGCAGAAATGTTAAAGGGAAAACAAGGTAGATTTAGACAAAATTTACTAGGTAAAAGAGTAGATTATTCAGGTCGTTCGGTAATCGTGGTTGGACCAGAGCTAAAATTACATCAATGTGGTTTACCAAAAAAAATGGCTTTAGAACTTTTTAAACCTTTTTTATACGCAAGATTAGACAAACTAGGTTTAGCAACAACTATTAAGCAGGCTAAAAGATTAGTTGAAAAAGAGAAAAGTGAAGTTTGGGATGCTTTAGAACATATTATAAGAGAACACCCAGTAATTTTAAACCGTGCACCTACTTTACATAGATTAGGAGTCCAAGCTTTTGAAGCAAAACTTATTGAGGGAAATGCAATAGAGTTGCATCCACTCGTTTGCGCTGCATTTAATGCGGATTTTGATGGTGATCAAATGGCTGTACACATTCCACTAAGCTTAGAAGCTCAATTAGAAGCAAGAGTTTTAATGATGTCAACTAATAACATACTAAGTCCATCTAATGGAAAACCAATAATAGTGCCTAGTCAGGACATTGTATTAGGTATTTATTATTTATCACAGTATCATGACAAGAAAGACGAGAAACCATCAGGTATTTTTTCTAATATTTTTGAAATCGAGCAAGCTTTAGAAAATAAATCAATAAGTATTCACTCAAAGATTATTTCTGTATTTAATACGATTGATGAAAGCGGAAAAGAAACTAAACAAAAATTTCAGAGCACTGCAGGAAGATTTCTATTAGCTAACGTTTTACCAAAACACCATAAGATAAAATTTACTTTGGTTGACAGGCTATTAACAAAAAAGAATGTTTCTGAAGTAATAGATACTATTTTTAGATTTTGTGGACAGAAAGAGACTGTTTTATTTTGCGATAAGATAAAAAGTCTAGGATTTAAACACGCTTTCAAAGCAGGAATATCTTTTGGTAAAGATGATCTGATTATTCCAAAAACTAAGCAAAAATTAATTAATGAAACTAAGAAAAAAATTGAAGAATATGAGAAACAATATTCTGAAGGATTAATAACAAGAGGGGAAAAATATAATAAGGTAGTTGATATTTGGTCTAAATGTACAGATACAGTAGCTAACGAAATGATGAAAGAGATATCTTCAGCTGAAAAAACATTTCCAAATGGAAGGATAGAAACAAACTCAGTTTACATGATGGCTGACTCAGGTGCTCGAGGTTCTCAAGCTCAAATGAAACAATTAGCAGGAATGAGAGGGCTTATTGCAAAACCTTCGGGTGAAATTATTGAAACTCCTATAATAGCAAATTTCAAAGAAGGATTAACTGTTTTAGAATATTTTAATTCTACTCATGGTGCCAGAAAAGGTCTTGCTGATACAGCTTTAAAGACTGCTAATTCTGGTTATTTAACAAGAAGACTGTGTGATGTAGCTCAAGACCTTCAGGTTACCATTGAAGATTGTAATTCAAAATCCTCAATAACACTAACTGAAATAATTGAAGGTGGTAATATTTTAGTGAGTTTATCAGAAAGAGTTCTGGGCAGAGTTCCAGCAGCTGATATAAAAAACCCAATAACTGGAGAGGTTATAATAAAAAAAAAGAAATTAATAACAGAAAAGGATTGTGAATTAATCGATGCAGCTGGAGTAAAATCTATTAATGTTCATTCAGTTATAACATGTGAGGCTAAAAGAGGTGTTTGTCAAACTTGTTATGGTAGAGATTTAGCAAGAGGTAAATTAGTTAGCATAGGTGAAGCTATTGGTATGATTGCTGCGCAGTCTATCGGTGAACCTGGAACACAGTTAACTATGAGAACCTTTCACGTTGGAGGAACAGCTCAAATTAAAGAAGAATCTCAAATTGTATGTCAAACAAAAGGTAGATTAAATATTATAAACAAAAATTTAATCGAGGATTCTAAAAAAAATACAATTGTTATGGGAAGAAATACTCAGTTATCTATTGAAGATGAAAATAAGATTCAACTTGCTATCTATAAAGTTAATTACGGCTCTAAAATATTTTTTAAAGATGGTGATTTAATTGAAAAAGGAAAAAAAATTGCAGAATGGGACCCCTACACATTACCAGTAATTGCCGAGACAAGTGGTACAGTAAGCTATATGGACCTTATAGAAGGAACTTCACTTACAGAGACTCTTGATGATGCAACAGGAATTTCATCTAAATCTGTTACAGATTGGAAATCATTAGCGAAAAACTCTGAATTAAAACCCAGAATTACACTAAGAGATGACAAAGGTGCAGTAATTAAAAAGGCTGATGGAAACGAGGCAAGGTATTACTTAGTTCCGGATAC
>CENP01081764.1_pt1 | contig 11460 bp, 9 predicted proteins | sample 361281 | NCBI WGS metagenome assembly CENP01 (sample SAMEA2591122, study PRJEB7988) | marine metagenome | biome: marine biome (ENVO:00000447); feature: deep chlorophyll maximum layer (ENVO:xxxxxxxx); material: saline water (ENVO:00002010), including plankton (ENVO:xxxxxxxx) | depth 70 m
AGAACTCAATGTGTTGTTAAGGAAGTTTGGACTGTTAAGTTGATTGACAGATTCTCTAAAATAATCACTGGTTCCGAAGTTTACAGAAGCAGAAAAATTTGAATTTGGACTGGATTTTGGATCTTTTGAGTGATTCCATCGCACATTAAAAACAGTTGATTTTGAATATCCTGGGATACCCTTTTCTCCAGATATAAGGTTTTCAAATCGCATACTGAAACTACCGCTAAAATTATACATCAACCTGTACTTTGAATCCGCTCGAAACCCATAGCTTCCATTTGAATAATAGTCACCTGTTATGGCCATGTCAAAATACTGAGACATAGCCAAGTAATATCCTCCATTTTGTAAAAAATACCCTCTGTTGTTATTTTCCCCTATCGTTGGAAAGAGAAATCCAGACAGCTGGTCTTGAGTGGTAGGGAAGTAGGCAAAAGGAAGCGCTACGGGTGTTGGAACATCAGCAATGTACATATTGGTAAAGCCAGTTACAATTTTTCCTTTAGGTACCATTTTTCCTTTTCTTATTCTGAAATAATAATCTGAGTCTTCCAATTCTCCTCCTGTAGTGACTTTGGCATCTTTAATATAGTAAACAGAATCATTTTCTTTTTTGGTAAATGCGGCATATACATTCATGCCATTCTGTGAAGATTTGGAATTCCAAATCAATGCCTTTTGTGTATCAAAATTGAAACGTAAAGAATCGGGGAAAATCTCATTATCGGTTTGTTTGAAATTGGGGTTTTGAACCAAATTGCCCAGTGTATCGGGAATCCTACCTGCCGTTACTACGTTTGTAGAGTAATCCAATATAATAATACCAGATTTTAGCTCCATATCTTGATAATACAGCTCGGCCTCGTCATACAAATAAAGTTTATTTTCCTTTCGATTGATTCTTACGTACTCTTTAGCACTATATTTTACCTTATCCAATAAGGTAGGTTCTTTTTTCGGGATGGAATCTTTTAATTTACCGCTCTGAATGGAAATGGAATCCATTATGGCTAAAGAATCGGAAAATTTCTGCGATTGCAATTGATTGAAATAAAAAAATATTAACAAACTTACTGTATAAATTGACTTTGTTTGCAAACCGAATAGTCCTAAATTTATGATTAGTTAAATATTTGGTCATTAAAATTAATCATATTTTTATTGTTCAATGCAGAATTAACTTATATTTCAATGCTCCTTAAATCAATAAATAAGCGATTTATAAATGTTCTGTTATTTGGGCTAATCTCCTGTGTAACTTTCATACATAATTTACAAGGTCATTGTTTATCAGATAAAACTTTTGTAGTGGTTTTAGATGCTGGACACGGAGGGCATGACAGTGGTAACCGAGGAAATGGTTATTATGAGAAAAATATTGCTTTAAATATATCTTTAGAAATTGGAAATATTCTTGAGAAGCACCAGGACATAAAAGTAATTTACACTCGAAAATCTGACAAATTTGTAAAGTTGGTAGATCGTGCCAAAATTGCTAATACCGCAGATGCAGATTTATTTATCTCCATCCATTGCGATGCCTTTTCATCCTCTAAAGCATTTGGAGCTGGAACATTTGTATTAGGACTTCATGCGAATCAGAGAAATTTTGAAATAGCCAAAAGGGAGAACTCGGTAATTTTTTATGAAGAGGATTATGAAAAAAATTACGATGGTTTTGATCCTAATAACCCTGAGTCTGTTATCAGCTTAACTCTGATGCAGGAGACTTATTCAAATCAAAGTATTGAGGCTGCAGCGACCATCCAAAAAAGTTTTGTTTCCAATTTGGGGAGGAAAGACCGAACGGTAAAACAAGCAGGTTTTGTTGTTTTGAAATATACATATATGCCTAGTGTTTTGATCGAAACAGGATTTTTGACTAACAAAAGAGAGGGGGCTTATTTAAATTCGAAAAAAGGACAAAAAGAGATTTCTATTGCTATTGCAAAAGCCATATTGAATTACAAAAATGATTTGGAAAAGAGGGTTGTGAATACAGCCTTATTTGATGAAAATAAAGTGACTGAAATACCAATTAGCAAGGAGAATATAAAATTCAAAGTACAACTTGCTGCTAGTAAAAAGATAATTGAACCCAAATCTTATAATTTTAAAGGCTTAAATAACATAAGTCGAGAGAAAGAGGGGGGATTTTACAAGTATTATTATGGAGATACAGAGAGTTACAAACAGATTCAAAAAGAATTAAAAAGAGCTAAAAGAGCGGGATTCAAATCTGCCTTTATTGTCTCTTTTAAAGGAAATGAAAAAATAAAATTATCTAAGGCATTAGATGCATCAAAATAAACAATATCCGTAAAAAAAATATTAAGTTTGTATGTCTTGTAAAGCTTTTATTATTTGAAAATAAACAGAGAAATAAAAACCGCAATATTGGTATTAGGAGGCATTGCTTTGTTTATCTATGGGTTTAGTTTTTTGAAAGGAAATTCAATTTTTAAAAATAGCAAGACCATTCATGCAGTATATGATGAGGTAGAGGGCTTGATGACTGGCGCCAAAGTAAGTATTAATGGCTTGAGCGTGGGTAAAATTTCTCGAATCGACTTCCTTCCTAACACAACTAAAATTCTGGTAACTATGGAAGTTCGTCAGAAATTAAATATTTCTAGCGAAAGTGCTGCTATGCTCTATGAGACAGGCTTGATAGGAGGTAAGGCAATTTCATTAATACCTTTGTTTGATCCAAAAAATATTTTAAAAGAAGGTGATACTTTAGAAGCAAAAGTAAAACCAGGTTTGACTGAGCTGATAAATCGTCAAATCGAACCTTTACAGATTAAGATTGAAAGTATGCTTTCCAGCGCTGATTCTCTTTTTGCTGGAGTAAGTAATGTTCTGGATAATGACACTCAAAATAATCTAAAGAATACCCTTGAAAACCTTTCTATTACAATTCAAAATTTGAACAAAGCTTCACTTGCGGCAGTGGAGATTTTGGATCGTAACCAGCACCAAATCAATGCCACATTCAGTAATTTTAAGGAAACCTCTGATAATTTGAAAATTATTACAGATTCGATTTCAAATGCTCAAATCAGTTATACAATAAAAGAATTTACCAAAACTATAGAAGGACTCAACAGTATCGTATCTTCTATTGATTCTGGAAAAGGAACTGCTGGAAAATTGATAAATGACGAAACTTTATATCAAGGATTGAACGACGCTACCACTGAACTTCAAACCTTACTCAGTGACTTGAAGAATTACCCTAAAAGATACGTACATTTTTCCTTGTTTGGAAAAAAAGAGAAACCTTACATAAAAGATGAAAATTAATCAATAAAAATGACTTATTTATCCAATTTTATTTTTTCAGTTCTTTTATTTTCGACCATTTTTTTCTTTAGACGAAATATATTGTATATAAAGAGAAACATACATATGGGTAAATCGGTTGACCGATCAGATCAATCTTCGAAAAGGTGGTCAAATATGATTTTGATTGCCTTGGGACAGTCCAAGATGATCAATAGACCTATATCAGGACTTTTACATATAGTTGTTTATGTTGGTTTTTTGGTAATTAATATCGAACTCCTGGAAATTATTTTAGATGGTTTATTTGGAACTCATAGAGTTTTTGCTCCTTATTTGGGTAGTGCGTATGATATTCTTATTGCATCATTTGAGGTTTTAGCAGCCATAGTATTTTTTAGTGTTGTAGTGTTTTGGCTTCGCCGAAATGCTCTTAAAATTAAACGTTTTTGGAAACCTGAATTGAAAGGATGGCCTAAAAAAGATGCGGATTATATCTTGTATTTTGAAATCGTATTGATGACGCTATTTTTGTTAATGAATGCTACTGATATGCTTCTGCAACAATCCGGTGAGCATCATTATACGGAAGCAGGTTTTTTCCCAGTTTCTCAATTTATTGCACCTTTATTTGCCTCTTTTTCAGTAGATACATTGGTGTTATTAGAACGTACCTTTTGGTGGTCACACATTAGTGGTATTTTGATTTTCCTTAATTATCTTTACTATTCTAAGCATTTGCATATTCTTTTGGCATTTCCTAATACTTATTACCAAAATTTAAACCCCAAGGGAAGGTTAGCGAATAATGAAGTCGTTACTAAAGAGGTTAAGTTAATGATGGATCCCAATTCAGATCCATATGCAGTAACTGCAGAGGATACTGTTACTGAAAAGTTTGGTGCTTCTGATGTAACTGATTTGAATTGGGTCCAATTGATGAATGCATATACTTGTACTGAGTGTGGGCGATGTACTGACGAATGTCCAGCCAATCAAACAGGTAAATTATTATCCCCTAGAAAAATAATGATGGATACCCGTGACAGACTTGAGGAAGTGGGTAATAATATTAATAAGAATGGTACATTTAGTGATGATGGAAAACAGTTATTGCATGACTATATTACCCCTGAGGAATTGTGGGCTTGTACCTCGTGTAATGCATGTGTGGAAACCTGTCCCATTGGAATTGACCCCCTTTCGATTATTATGGACATGCGACAGTATCTAGTAATGGAACAATCCGCAGCACCAAGTGATTTGAATAACATGATGAGTAATATAGAAAATAACGGAGCACCTTGGCCTTTTAATAATCAAGATAGATTGCTCTGGGCCAACGAAAATTAATTAAAACTAAACTATGGAAAAAGAGGAAGCGGAAAGCTACTTACATAAAAAAGTTGAAAATGGTGAAATTGTTAGTCCTGTCCTCCCTGATGGTATTAAGAATTATTTAATTGATATTGACGGAACCATTTGTGATGACATTCCCAACGAGGAACCTGAGAGAATGGCTAATGCTAATATTTATCCTGACGCTTTAAAAACTTGTAACAAATGGTACATTGAAGGCCATTTGATCTGTTTTTTCACCTCAAGAGTGGAAGCTCACAGAGAAGTAACGGAGCAATGGCTAAAAAGTAATGGTTTTAAATATCACAGCCTCTTGATGGGAAAACCTAGAGGAGGAAATTACCACTGGATTGATAATCATTTAGTTAAGGCAACCCGTTATAATGGAAAGTTTACAGAGTTTATAGAGAAAGAGGTGACCATTGAGGTTTTTGATGACGGAGTAGATCAATAAATCAATGCCTATGCATGTTCCTACGCTTGCTGAATTTGCAGCAGAAGGTAAAAAGCCAGAAGTTCTTTTTTGGGTGGGCTGTGCTGGAAGCTTTGATGAGCGCGCCAAAAAAATAACAAAATCTTTTGTAAAAATTCTACAAAAGGCAACGGTTTCTTTTGCCGTTTTAGGAGCTGAAGAAAGTTGTACTGGTGATCCTGCTAAAAGATCGGGAAATGAGTTTCTTTTTCAAATGCAGGCAATGGCTAACATAAAGGTCATGAATGACTATCAGGTGACACGAATTGTTACTACATGTCCACACTGCTTCAATACCTTAAAAAATGAGTATCCTTCAATGGGAGGAAATTACCAGGTAATGCATCACACAAAATTTATTAATACACTTCTTAAAGAGAAACGTTTTACGATCTCAGGCTCTTTTTATAAAGGAAAACGGATCACTTACCATGACCCCTGCTATTTGGGACGTGCTAATCAAGTTTATGAAGCACCTCGGGAACTGATTCATAAATTAGATGCTGATTTGGTTGAGATGAAAAACTGCAAGTCCAAAGCCTTGTGTTGTGGTGCGGGGGGGGCTCAGATGTTTAAGGAGCCTGAAAAAGGCAATAAGGATATTAATATTGAAAGAACTGAACAAGCTATGGAAACCCAACCTGAAATCATCGCTGCAGCTTGTCCTTTTTGTAATACCATGATGACCGATGGTGTTAAAAATAAAGAGAAAGAGGAAGGAGTTGAAGTTCAAGATATTGCAGAATTAATCTCAAAAGCCGAAGACCTTTAAAGATGTTTGTACCTTTTAATCAACTTCCAGATCATGCCCGCGTTTGGATTTACCCCTCCAATAGAGAATTAACAAAATCCGAAATATCAAAAATCGAAAATTTGGCCGAGGATTTTCTTAATCAATGGACTTCTCATGGGAATGATCTTCAAGCTGGAGTAAATTTACCCTATGACCGATTTATTGTTTTGGGACTCAATGAATCTATTCAATCTACCTCGGGTTGTTCTATAGACGCCTCTGTTCATTTCATACAATCACTAGAAGCAGATTTTGATATTGTTCTTCTGGATAAAATGAATGTGACCTTTAAAAAACAAAATACTATTGATTACATTCCATTAAATGAGTTTAGAAACAAGGCGAAGAGGAAAGAAGTGGCTCCAGATGTCATTGTTTTTAATAATTTAGTTTTAAATAAAATAGAATATGAAACTCTTTGGGAGGTTCCTGCATCCTCAAGTTGGCATAGCCGATATTTTTAATTGAAATGCATTTTTTTTTTATCATCTATTTCCTGATTGGAACTTTTGTTTTTGCACAGAACCCTGATCCTTTGATTTCGATTAACCCTAAAGTTCAACGAAAATGGGTGGATAGTATTTATCAATCAATGAGTTTGGATGAGAGGATTGGTCAACTTTTTACGCCAATGGTTTCCTCCAAAAAAGATGATAAGCATTTTGAAGACATAAAGGAATTAATCAATAGATATCACATAGGGGGAATTATTTTTTCTCTCGGTGGTCCTGAAAAACAATCCCGATGGCTAAATGAATTTCAATCTTTATCCAAAGTTCCATTACTAATTAGTATGGACGCAGAATGGGGGGTAGCAATGAGATTGGACTCTGTAATTGCTTTCCCATGGAATATGACTCTTGGAGCTATAAAAGAGAATCATATCGTTCAAAAAATAGGTCAAAGAATGGCACAGCAAGAAAGAATTTTAGGAGTGCATATGACTTATTCTCCAGTCCTTGACCTGAATACGAATCCGCAAAACCCTATAATTGGTAGCAGGTCTTTTGGTGAAGACCCTAAGCGGGTTGCTGAAAAAGGATTGGCATTGATGAAGGGACATCAACAAGAAGGAATTCTTACCACAGGCAAACACTTTCCTGGTCATGGAGATACCTCCAAAGATTCACATAAGACTTTACCTACTGTTAACTTTGATCTTTCAAGATTGGAGAAATTGGAATTATTTCCCTATAAAAAATTGGTAGAGCAGGGTTTAAGTGCTGTAATGACAGCTCATCTTAATGTTCCAGCTATAACCCTTTCAGATGATCCTACTTCACTTTCCAATGCAGTTGTCACTCAAGTGTTGAAGCAAAAAATAGGATTCAACGGCTTGGCGGTTACTGATGCATTGAATATGAAAGGTGCAGAACCACTAGATAAGGATGCCAATATAGATTTAAAGGCCTTCCTCGCAGGTAACGATATCCTTTTGATTTCCAAAGATATCCCATTGGGTTTTGAGAAAATAAAATCGGCCTATAATGAGGTTCCCGTGGTAAAAGAAAGAGTCGAGGAATCCGTCAAAAAAATACTTAAAGCTAAATTCAAAGTAGGCCTTAATCAAAAAAACCATGTTGAGATAGGGTGTTTGTATTCTGACTTAAATACTAGAAATGACAGTCTTTTGATTGAAGAAGCCTATTCTAAAAGTATTACGCTTCTTAAAAATGAAAAAGACTTGTTGCCTCTGTCTCCCGAAATCAATTATGCGCACGTAAAATTAGGAGATGATAAAAGCAGTGATTTTGAAGAACAGCTCAAAAAGTACGTCAAAATAAGAACTATCGAACCCAATTCAATAGAGGGAACGATGTTAGACCTTGAGGGATTTCAGAAAGTAATTATTTCCTATCACCGTTCCAATAAATCCCCTTTTTTAGCGCCTTATTTTTCAAAAAAAGAAATCGATTTGATTCACGCAATTACAGAAAAATATGAAGTTATCCTCGATATTTTTGTAAATCCCTATCCATTAATTGATTTGGAAAATCTTTCCTCAATTGATGCTTTGGTTGTTAGTTATCAAAACAGTCCTATAAGTCAAAAAATAAGTGCAGATTTATTAAATGGTAATGGTTCTTTTATGGGGTCATTGCCGGTAGGCATTTCTGAAAATTATCCAGTTGGTTCTGGGATGAATATAAGTCTTGGAATAGAAAATGAAAGGGTATCTTTAATTGAAAAAGGATTTGATCCAGATGTAATCTCTCAAATAAATGATTTAGCAGAGCAAGTGATTGATTCAGCTATGACTCCCGGGATGCAAATTTTAATAGCCAAAAACGATCAAATTGTTTTTAATAAAAGTTTTGGTTACCATACTTATGATAAAGAAATACGAGTTGAAAATCATCATGTATATGATTTGGCATCTTTAACTAAAATCACGGCTACCTTACCATTAATAATGAATGAGGTGGATCAGAACAATTTTGACCTAGAAACCTCAATGTCAGATTTATTACCTGAGCTAAAGGGCTCTAACAAATCCGATTTAAGTGTAAAAGAGGTTTTATCCCATTACGCAAGGATTACCCCCTGGATTCCCTTCTACAAAGAGACGGTTGACGAAAATGGACAACACTTAAGGAAATTTTATCGTAATAGAGAGAATTATAGATTTAATATACCTGTAGTTGATAAACTTTATTTAAGGTCAAACTTTGATAAAAAAATTAAAGAACAAATCATAGAAAGCCCTTTGTTGGACTCGTTATATTATAGATACTCTGATTTACCTTACTATCTTTTTAAGGATTATTTTGAGAAGAAATATAACAAACCATTAAATTCTTTGGTACAAGAACTTTTATTTGAACCCTTGGGACTGGATCGAACTTTCTACAATCCATTGAAATCAATTTCAGAGGATGAAATCGTACCCACGGAGATTGACGATTATTTTAGGCAAAGAGAAATCAGAGGTTATGTCCATGATATGGGAGCGGCCATGCAAGGTGGGGTAGGGGGACATGCTGGAGTGTTTTCCAACGCTAAAGAGGTATATGAGATAATGCGAATTTATTTGAATGGAGGAAGCTTAAATGGTCATCAATTTTTTAGCTCTAAAACTTTAGATGCCTTTAACGAATGCTATTTTTGTGAAGATGGTAATCGCAGGGGGGTAGGACTTGATAAGCCTCAGCTCTTTGGAGTTGGTTCTACTTGTGGTTGTGTGTCTAAAACCAGTTATGGGCATATGGGATTTACAGGAACTTATGTTTGGGTTGATCCTGAGCAAGATTTGATTTTTGTATTTTTATCCAATAGAACATATCCAAGCATGTCAAATAATTTGTTGAGTGAAAAAAATATAAGAACCCGAATGCAGGCACTCGTTTATAAAGCTTTAATTAACTCAAATTTTAAAAATTGAAAATTGTAATTGTATGTTATCCTACATTTGGTGGGAGTGGAGTAGTTGCAACTGAATTGGGTTTGTATTTGGTGAAAAAGGGTCATGAGATTCATTTTATCACTTATAGACAACCTGTAAGAATTCAAAATCTAACCCCAAACCTTTATTTCCATGAGGTGCACGTGCCTACCTATGATTTATTCAAATATCAACCCTACGAGTTGGCCCTATCAAGTAAGATTGTAGAGGTGGTCAATACATATAATATTAATTTGTTGCATGTACATTATGCCATACCTCACGCTTATGCCGCCTATATGGGTAAGAAAATGCTTGAAGATCAAGGGTTAGAAATCCCAATGATTACGACCCTACATGGAACGGATATAACACTTGTTGGGAGCCATCCTTTTTATAAAAAAGCTGTTCAATTCAGCATCAATCATTCCGAGTATGTTACGGCAGTATCTCAGAGCTTAAAAGATGATACGGAGCGTTTATTTGAAATCACCTCTGATATAAAGGTAATCCCAAATTTTATAGATCTTCAAAAAATAAAATTCCGGGATGTACCATGTGAAAAAATTCAGATTGCTGCTGAAAATGAGTTAATCATTACCCATATAAGTAATTTCAGACCATTGAAACGCATTCTAGACATTTTAAAAATATTTAAAATTATAAAAGATGGTTTGAATGTCAAATTATTGATGGTTGGTGATGGGCCGGAAAAAGAACGGGCTATCCGTTACTGCAAAGTAAATCAATTAGAGAAGGATGTTTTATTTGTGGGTAAAAGTAATGAAATTGACAATATTTTGTGTTTTTCAGATTTGTTCTTATTGCCTTCGGAGAAAGAAAGTTTTGGATTGGCCGCTTTAGAGGCAATGGCTCACGGAGTTCCGGTAGTTTGTTCTGATATTGGGGGCTTACCTGAAGTTATAGAGAATGGTATCTCAGGATTTCTTTGTCCGGTTGGAGATATAAACGTTATGGCCGAAAAAGTCAATTATTTATTAAGTGATAAAGAGCGCCTAAAGTTGTTTAAGAGTCAGGCCTATCAATCCTCTAAAAAATTTGATATTAAAAAAATAATATCAAAATACGAATCAGTTTATAATCATGCCTTGGAAACTTATTCGGGATGATACACACTGGTTGAATTTGCATAAATGTCGGTCTTATCAAAAGTCATTTTTTTTGTTTTAAATTGGGTGTAAAGTTCCATTTGATCAGAATAGTGTTTTGAGTCTGGGTGATCAGAACTTCCATAAGATATTATGGATTCAATCTCAACCCCATACTTACTAAACTTTACCAATTCTATGTAGGATTCTCCACTTACCACTCTTGTTTTACCTCCCTTATAAGGAATACTACCCATGGAAGTGACTACATCGGGAAGTCCGAAGACAGGCAACTCTTTGTCCCCTCTCACTAATTTTTGAAAGGTTCCCAGCTTAACTTGGGATTTGCCAAAATATTTTATCATATGTTGATTTGTTTCTATTAGAGCTTTATTTAAAATATTTTTAGTAAAAATTTTAGGTTCGGGAAGATTTCTGTAGTATTTACGAAGTTTGAGATATAGAATTCCATATGCTCCAGCACCATATGATTCTGCAGATGCTTTACGATCCCATGATTGTATTTGTTTCAAAAGCGGCTTTATTTTAGGATAATCATCTGGAGACATCATAAAAAGGGAGTCAATATTCATCCAACTATAATTTAATGGATTGGGAAATTGGTGATCGTATTTAATTTCTTTAAAATCATTGTAATCAACTTTTTCATATTTATCAATAAGTTGCTTAAGTCTTGTGGACCGATTATTGTCATAAGTTTCAAACCCCATTAATTTTGAAAACTCACTTTCATTAGGATTATCAAGTGAATCTGATGACTTGAAAGGAGAGTGATTTGCATTGTAAATGTAGCCTGAATGGGGTTGAATCACTTGAGGTAACTCCTCTATATCATAGGTTGACGTCCAAAGTGTTTTTCTGGTATTTCCAGGGACTACATTTGCCCAATCGTAACCTGGAGAACGCCTTGGAATTAAACCGTTTGAAATGAAGAAAATAGTATCATTTTTATCTGCATAACCTATATTATAACCTGGCAGAGCCTTCATTTTAATAGCATTGTAGAATTCTGTAAAGTTTTTTGCTTTATTCATTC
>CENP01052226.1_pt1 | contig 11458 bp, 5 predicted proteins | sample 361281 | NCBI WGS metagenome assembly CENP01 (sample SAMEA2591122, study PRJEB7988) | marine metagenome | biome: marine biome (ENVO:00000447); feature: deep chlorophyll maximum layer (ENVO:xxxxxxxx); material: saline water (ENVO:00002010), including plankton (ENVO:xxxxxxxx) | depth 70 m
ATTATTTATAAAAGCACTCCTGTCGGAGCCACAACCATCATTTTAACAAGCCTATGAAATATCCCAAAAAACAAATGCAGTATACAAATTTAGGTTAAAGATATTATTGTAAGAATAATAATAAATTAATTTTTAGGTTACTACTTAGTTAAAACTTAATTCGGCATTGTTCTTTTTAGGATCAAAAATCTTAGTATCCATCTCCTCAATTTTTTCTCCTCCAACAAAAATATTTTTTAAATGAACGCTTAAATCATTCTTTTGAGTCTCAGAGTAGTGCCTAAAAAAAGCCCACTTTTTGGGGAAGGCCTTCACAAAACTACAATCCTCAATAGTTATATTTTTGATTTTCCCCAAAGGAGAAGTCTGGCTATTTCTTTTGGTAATATAAAAGTTAATCGCTGTTTGCTTTCGATTCGGGTGACAATACTCGGCGTGAATATTTTTGAAAATCACTTCATTCACAAATGCCCCATCCCTTACATTGATTCCCATCACACGGTCCGATTCAATAATATCGTTGTCCTCAAAGATGATTTTTTGCATTAGCTCACAATAGGTTTCAGTTCCTATTTTTAAACCTGATTTTTTTGTTAAAAACACATTATTTCGGATGATAATTCTTTCTACATTGGGAATCATGCCGTGATTTTCACCCCTTCCAGTGCATTTTATTGCAACAGTGTCATCCCCAGCCCATCCAAATGAGTTTTCAATCAATATATCACTAGAACTGTCTGGATCCCATCCATCAAGACTGCCAAGATATTTACTTTCAGTTGGGTTGTTCATGAGTTTACAATAACTAAAACTAATATGCTTGGAGTTGAGAATATGGGTATTCCATCGGGCAGCGTCTTTCAATAACACTCCTTCTATTTTTATATTCTTTGAACGGTAAATCAACAAAAGCCTTATACCTCCAATCTTTAAAGATTGCTCTGGGTGTGATAACGCACCAATTTGAGTTCCATTACCATCCAGCGTTCCTAAACCTGAAATTTGAAGGTTTTGAACATCTTTGATAAGAATAAAGTGATTAATTTTTGTTTTATCATTTGATATATAACTATTAAGTGAATGATCATCTGCAATAATTCGTGCATTTTTACTGAGGTGAATTTGACTATTACTTCTAAACTCAAGTTTATAAGTTTTATATATACCGGGAGGAAAATAGAGCACATTTTCACTTCCAGAAATTTCATCCAAAGCCTTTTGAATTTTTAATGTTTCATTTTTTTTACCGGTATTATTCACATCATAAACATCCACTATGTTTATTCTATTTTCTGGGATAACTTCTGGGGCTTCAAACAATAAAACCAAACGTTTTGTAAAATCTAGATTTTGCTTAAAACGAATTACAATGTAACCCAATCGATCCATTACAAATGAAAGTTGCTTACCTGATTTCTCGCCTTTAATATTGTATCGCTTTGGTGATATAGACCATTCAGATTCATTAAAATAAAAGTCTGAAGACTGTAACTTAATACTAATAGGCTTCCCCCTATAAGTAACACGAGCAAATTTGTAACTGGATAGACCGTGAGTCAATGGAACATCGTTTTGTTCATATACCTCAATATTTTTGCCATCAGCAAAAACTTTAAAAGTCTGAGCTTTTGATTGAAAACCTAATAAATAAATAAATATTAGAAGTATATATTGCAACCTGTAAAATTTAAAACAAAATAGTAATTTATTTCAAATCCATTTCTCTTTACAACCATCTGAAAAACAATCTTTTTAGAATTTTATTACATCTCTCTTACTACAAAGCTACTCTTCCCTTTAGGGATAAAATCATAGGCACGAACTTGCCTTCTTGCTAGATGCCTTATTTTAAGAATTTAGACTATATCCTAATGTTGAAAATAGAATAATCAGCCATAAATATTACCCTAATCCTATTCTATGAAGTCATCCTTTCACTTTAAGAATATTTTTGACTTATATCCCATTTTCTAAATTCTTTATTTTTAATATATTGATGAGATAAGTTCGATATCCACCACAACCTTAAACAAGCTCACCTCATTAAGAAAATTACTAAAAGTTCTTACAGGTAAATGATAATTATGATTTACAATATATTTGACTTTTTGCCAATCTAAGGGATAAGAAACCTTATTGGTCAGAGATTAACTTTAAAAAGATGAACTTTCAAAGAAAGGCCATTTTGAAAAATTCCTATCCATACTATTATTATTTACCCTTGTAATTACCCACTGATCCTTAGGAGATTCAAGATCATACTCAATAGTGTTGCCATTAGGGTGATGAAAACGATAGTTTAATTGTCTTTCGTCGCTATTATTTTCAATTATTTTTTCTAAAATGTTTTTAGCGGAATTGGAATGGACAATTGCCATTAAACCCAATTCCTTTCTGGAATATGTAACAAGAAAGACATATTCTGTAATGGAATATATTTGCCAGTTAGCTGATGATATTATAGCTTGTTTCCCCTTTGGTATATTTACTTTCCCCTTAGTGCATGCAAAGTCTTTATAAACTCCGGTATTGTTCCATTCCACAAAATTATCCCCTGGACCAAACATGTGAAAGGTTTCCCTCATCTCCGATGCACTATCGTTCAAAAATAGCATAATGGGTTTAGCAACAATTAAGGAACGTTTGCCTTGGTTTGCACCACCTGCAGATAATAGATAATCCTTATGTCCTGATATAATTTCTGGACAAGAATTGTATCCATGACCCATTTTTATAAAATATGGCTTTGGTTTATTTAAAATCCACTCAATCACTTTATCTGCAGGTTTATATGATGAAAAGGTTGCCCACAAGGCATGATGCTCTCCCCTTGACATGTCAATCGATAATGAATCGTCGTAAAGACTAGCCCAAACCTTTAGCATAACTGTATGGTAATCTGAATCAATATTGGTCTTAAAGTTTTTACCAAACCTTCTTCGGTTTGGAGGAAAATGTTTGAACTTGTAACTGCTCATAGAATATTGCCAATTGAGACGATCCAGTAATTTTCCAGAAAGGTATCGAATATCACCAGAGGCAAATTCATATAAATTCAAAAGTGCACAATAGGTATATCCCAAATAGGGTGCTGAATTAAATTCATAGAATCCATAAGTGATTATTTCCTCCAAAAAAAGCTTCAACTTTTGGGCTACACCATTAGTATTGTTGTCATATTTAGGATCGGTATTTCCATGATCCTTAAGCCATTGGTTTTTTAAAAAACGAGAACCTTCAGTCATTAAAATATGATTTTCAGAATCTTCTAAAAACATATAACCGACATTCCTTCTGAATTCACTTCCCTCTATTGTAAGTATATTATCCAATAAGTGATCCCTAGTTTTGGGGAACAATAAATCAGGGCTTTCTCCAAAAAGATAAAGCAGAGCAGTAAATGCCATAGCAGTAAAATCATAGTCGCCCAAAGGATAAAGTAACCAAGGAGATCCTGGGTGACCTACTGCTTTTTGATTCATTAAATATCTATTCATCTCCTCAACCCTTTTACCTTCCAATAAACAACTAATTACAATACGTGAATTTTTTAAATTCACCTTCTCATCAAGCTTCCAATCTTGAGGCGTTTTAGATGTCCATCCATCTAGAATTTTTTGTTTTAGGGCTGAATTATTGTGGAAAGAAAATGTTCGCTCTACGGGGACTTCAACGTTTCCATGCTTGATTGGCTGATCGATTTTTCTCCCTGCACCAGCAAAAATATTTACCAATACATAAAGTATGACAAGAAGTGAGGCCACAATAATGGATAAATAGAAAAAAAAAATTTTTATTTTTATCAAAGAAATTAAGTTTTAAATTATTGTTTTATAATAAAAATATGATTTATTTTAGTTTTATGTGTTTAGTGTATAGTTTAAATCACTTACGAATATTCTAATAAATATCTTTTTCCACTATCAACTTCTCTGTTTTTTTATATAAAAATCCAATCCATTTTTCTTAGAAAAATCAAAGGCCAAAACATAAGACAATAAAAAAGAGGAATATAGATTATTGGATAAAGCAGTTAACTAGTTTGTAACCATAAACCTGAACAAGATGGATTTTAAGTATGACTTCTTTCATAATAAGAAATTAGCTTAACTAGAAAAAGCCATCCCTAATAATAAAAACAGAAATAAAGCATAGGAATCTTATTGACAATCAAATAAGGATAAAACCGTTAAAAATTGTCCTAGTTTCTCCAACCTTGGGGGCGGGACAGAAGGACAACATTTTTTAAAACCTCAATCTCATTTAAAAAAATTGATAAACATAAAGGAACTTTGGTCTAGATTAAAAAGTTAACAAATTGAAAACCTACAGTACCTCCCCCACCCCTGCACAAAAACCCTGAATAATAGCATCACTAAAAGCCATTTAGATGAATGAAAATAGTAGTTTAAAATAGATTTGAATTGGTCCCAACCTTTTGGAATTCGGTAATTTATGGCATTATGAGCTTTAACTTAGAAAAAAACCATCCTACAAAACGAACCCTAAATAAAAATAATTAATAATAGGGGAATTATTTTAATCATTCCAAATGTTATTCATTTTCAACAAGAAAATTTATGGCCTCTGGTATCCAGCCGCTGTCCCATCGATGCTTTCGTTTTCGTTCATAAAAATACAGATGTGGAATTCCCAATTCAACCATTAATTTATGAATAACGGTTCCTCCTTTAGCACGATTTCCTTCTGTGTTGTAATAAAAAATTCGAGAGGTCATTCCAAGTTTATCCTTGTTTTTTTTTAAAAGTGTAGAGACTCTGTATTTTTCAAAATTCTCTAAATCTCCAAATGTCGATACTGCGGCCTTTACAAAAGAACTATCTGCCGGTACATTTGTATCCATTCTTATCCCAATATCCCATCCAGCAGCTTTTTTGAAAATCTCAGGGTTTCTTAGTAATAAAGTAAGTGCTCCCCACCCTGATTTACTAAAACCCATCAGGAGTCTTCCTTCTTTTCCTCTGATTGTTGGGTAATTTTCATCAACAAATGGTAATACTGTTTTTAAGAAATGACTTTCATCTTGTTTGGTTTTATCGACAGAGTGATCGGCATACCAGGGTAAATGTGTATAACCAGGGAATACACATATTAGCTTATATTTATTGTGAAGATCGTCTTTTATGATCTCCATCAGAGGATCTCCACTTTTTTTATTGCCTTGTTCGCGAACTGGGAGTACATATAAAACTTTATATTTTTTATTAATTGTGAAATGATCAGGGAGAAGTATACGAATAGTTGTATTTTCTTTCTGAAAAGGTGAAGATATGTTATGTGACTTAATTTCATTTGAGTATTGCCCATGTATAAAAACAATATTTAATAAACAGATAAATACGAGTAGAAAAAAATCTCTGATAATTAATTTTCTTAGTCTGCTAGTGAATATTTTTAATAATTTATTTATTTCCGAATCTACCTCTAAGATTCCATTTTCCTGTTTCATCTTTATATAATTTATACTTCATTTTTTGTAGCAAAGTATATATACTCCATTTATTATCTGTGAAGTTTTAAACTTTAATTCTTAAAAAAAATTATCGAATTACAAAATCCCCTAACCTGAAAAATTTAAAATCGGCTATATTGGTTTTCTCAGCACCATCACCTACAGCAAAAACGCCAAAAGTTGCTGCCGACCATGCATTACGTTTTTTTACACCAATCCATCCCAAATCTGGATTTCCTTTTTTATTATCTCTTAAATCAAACCAGCTATCTCCAAAATATATGTCTTCTCCCAATACTTCCCAAATATTTCCATCAGCACTATAATAAAAACGCGCTGTTTCCTCTCCATCCACTTTAATTTTCAGAAATACTTTATTTCCAATCTCATTAGGTGCGGTCCATAAAATGTCTTTCTTTCCATTGTTATATTTACCCACTTCGAATATTTTTTTTCCTTGCTTTATTGAAGAAGCCAACCAAAAATTCATGCCTGGATCGTGATACATGTGCAAACCCGCTTTTTCATTGTTATCTTTAGCATCAAAGTCGATTAGGGTAATAAATTCAAATTTCTTCGCAGTAACTCTTTGTAAAAAAACATTGCTTAATGAATTATCTGAACTTATATCCCCCGGTTTGGTTTTAATTCTTAAATATCCTTGTCTTTCTGTGAGAGACCAGGATTTGCCTGAAAAATCAGGTTTAGTATGGAAGAACCATTGTAATCCCAAGTTCTCATTATTGAACTCATCAGAGGTAGCTAAATTCAAAATATGTTCTGCTAAGTTTGGCTTTCTGTTTTTCTCACTTGGAATTCGACCGTTAAGAGGTTTCCACCAATTATTTTTCCATTCCACAGGCTCCATTAACATGGGTCGCCCCAAGCTATAATGAGACAATTCGTGTGCATGATAAAATAGCCACCAATCATCTTTTGCTATTTCAATTAAAGTTCCGTGTGCTGGCCCCTCAAATTTTGCAGACTTATTATCTGTACAAAACATATTTGGATTTTGTGGATCTAATCGCCAGGGCCCATTCAGACTTTTTGCACGCATGGTGGAAATTTCGCTAGGTTGATGAGGTCGTGTTCCTCCAGGAGAAAAAAGGAGATAATAAAATTCCCCATGTTTAAAAATATCGGGGCCTTCAAAAGGTTTATACCCTGAAATGTCAATTTGGGTGATCAACTTTTCAGTCCTTAATCCATCATCACTTAGACTCATTATTGCCCCTTTGCCAGAAATAATATACAGCTTACCATCATCGTCAGCAAAAAATCCTGGGTCAACTCCATCTAATTTAAGTTTTATGGGCTCTGAATAGGGTCCTTCAGGTTTTTTAGCTTCGTAAACATACATGTTTCCCATTATTGGAACATAAATAAGAAAACGTTTTGTATTTGGATTAAATGCTATCTCTCCCCCCCAAACACCACGCAATGTTTCTCCAGTATTTAATATTGGATTTTCTAAAAAAGCATTTCCAATATATTCCCAGTGTATTAAATCTTTTGAATGAATAATGGGTACTCCTGGTTGCCATTCATTAGAAGAACACATAGCATAATAATCTTCTCCAACCTTAATGACTCCTGGGTCGCTCCAGTTTCCCGAAACAATTGGATTTGAATAATATTTGTCTTGTTCATTTTCAACTGACTGTGCATAAACAGCCAAACAATTAAAAACAATAATAATTAACTTAAGATACATTAATTGCATTTTATTTTGAATATAAGGTATTTGCTTTCAACTCATCTTTAGATATATATGTTTCAAATGTTACAGGACCTAAAAGCCCTGAAGGCTGAAGTAGTTCATCTTCACTCACATCATCAAAAACTGTCCATGTAAATCTTTTATCAGTTGGCAACCTTTTGTCACCAATAATCCTATTTCTCCATAGATTTACCACTTTAACTTCTAAATAATTATCTCCACTTTTAACCAAATCTTCTGTATTTAGCCTGAACGGGGAAATCCAAACCCCCCCAATTTTTTTACCGTTAATTTTAACTTCAGCCATAACACCAATATTTCCAAGGTTTATAAAAATATCACCCTTTGGAATAGTATCTAGAGTAAAGGATGTTTTGTAAGTGACAGCTCCTGAGTAATATTTAGCTTTTTTATTAGACCATTTTGTCCAATCTGAAAGGTTATCTATTGTAATCAATTCTTTGGGCCCTATCTTTTTATTTTCAAATTCAACTTGCCAGGATTTTTCTAACTTTTTAAATATTTTCAAACCAGGGAAATTTTGTGAATGATTACTAATAACATTATCATTTTTGTTGTTAGTAAATACAATAAAACAACTTTCATAGCCCTCTAAAGAAACCGGAAGCTTTGTTCTATCTCCAGTTTTACTATATTCAGGAAGTACTCTTATTTTTCCAGTGACCGGATTCCACAATTGCGGTTCTAATCCGGTAACTCTAAATGAGGATTCAAAGGAAATTTTATTTTCAGATTGGTTGGTTAGGAAGTAGATTTCCATTCCGAATAAACTTCTGTGTGTCCATAAAACAGGAATATCTTTTTCTATTTTCACATCCTTTTCAATATTCAGAAAATCAAGTGCATTTTGAATTCCCATTCCATCAAACACATAGCCTTTACCAACTTTTCTTTTTAATTTCCCAGTATGTATTTCACCTCCCCACAGCTCTTGCGATAGTTTTTTGATTTCGAAATCACAAGCTGGAAAATTTTGTAAACTTGGTGATTTTTTAAACTTATTCCCCAGAATTGATCCACCCTGTTTTACTAAATCTGATAATTTTTGTAAAGTTTCAGGCCGTATGTTTGCATCTTGAGGAATGGCAAGAATTTTATATTTCATTCCGTCCGGTAAAACAAAACAACCATTTTTTACTGATAGTCGTTTAATAATTGCTTCGGCATTTATAAAGTCATAACTATAACCCGATGGTAATTCAGGGTCAATTATTCCTGACATTTTTGGCGCATCTTCTCCAATAAAATAAAGTACATCTGCTACATATTTACCCTGTTGCAACATATGTTGACAGCGCCGTAAATAATCGATCCAATGTTTTCCCTGTTTAAACCATGTATTATGCCTGTTAAATTCCGTAGAAAAAGTGGCATTGATTCCAGGTTTTCGATCATCGTCGGGTTGATGAATGTAAACATGTAGCACCTGCTTATTTATTCCTTCGGTAAACGACCAGTCACCACGAGTTTTCAACATAGCAGGATGTCTTAAATAACTATCCCAGTTTGCCGTAAAAGCTTCAGCATAAACTACAGGTTTATTATAAATATGTGCAGTTGATGCTGCTGCTTTACATTCAATATCCCCTAATGATCCTTCGTTCCAATATTCACCGCTAATCAAATCTGACTGCCCCCCATACATCATAAATTCTGAAGAAAAACCCCAATGTCCATAATTTTCCAACCAAAGTTTCAAGTTATTTTCGTTAGCTATTTTTCGAAGTCCTCCAACATACTCGTATGCTATATCATCTGCAACCATACGGCGAAGATCCCAAAGAAATCGATCTGATTCCTCCACACTAGAAACAATTCTTCCTGAAAGTGTGGGTAAATATTTTACTGGATTATAAGCATATTTTGCTTCAAAACGTCGTTCAAATCCGTCACTCCAGTTTTGCGAACCCTTTTCATAACTGTCACCAACAACATATTTTAATGCTGGCAAACTTTTTTCTGGAATTCTTTTTATGATTTCACCAATAAAATTTTTGAAATGAAACCTAACCAACTCTTCATTTCCTTTGTCTATCTCATAACCTCTTCCTTTTGGAGATGCGGGTGAATTTAATGTTCCTGTTGGCGTCATCCCCATCCTAATAATCGACCACTCTCCTTCTGGCACATCCCAAGTCAATATTCCTAATTTATCCATTTTATCACTTAAGTCAATTGTCTGATCAATTTTTTGACTTTTATCATTTACTTCGGTTTGAGAATCCCATAAGTAACTATCAAATTCAGGTTGTGCAGTTTCGTGTAATTTACCTAACGATTTTTCTACAAAAGCACCCAACACTTCGTTTTCAGCTATTAGGATTTCTGAAAAACCTGCTAATGGCCGACCATCCATATTATTACATACCAATCTAAATTTATTGGAATAGATTGATGGAAGGGATACTGCTAAAGGACCACGGTCACGAGGACCACAATTCTTAACATTTTTTTTACGGTTAAATGGAAAAGAATTAATTTTTTTAAACTCTCCGTTGATTTCTGCCCAAAATTCTATGTCACAACGAAACCTATCTCGAGTTGGATACAACATTAAACTGCGTGCTTCGATTTTACTATCGGCAACAATGTCTATTATGTATTCTTCATTTGAACGAGTTCGAAATAATGCCTCTGTTTTAATTTTACTATCCAAAAGATTTTCGATATTATTTATTTCGGGAGAACAGCTAATTCTACTATTTTGAATATTTAATACACTTTTTTCTGACTCAATTTTACGAAAAGCAAGAACATGGGTGTCTTGAAATTCACTAGCTGGCTTTTCCAGTAGAATGGTTTTTCTTCCTTTTCCATTGATCGTTGTTTCTGAGTAAACCAAATGTCTCATGGCTTTATCGTGCGTCACCCATGGCCCACCAGACTGGCTCCACCCAGGGCTATTAAAAAATCCAACATCGATGCCCAAGCGGTAGCCTTCATTTACTGCATGGGTTGTTATTTTCCACCATTCATCACTAAATAAGGGTACATTACCATCCTTTTCTTCTGGGCTGATATTTCCAATCAAAACGGTACCAATTCCAAATTCTTTCATCGACTCAAGATCTTTAGTCACTCCCTCTTGCGAAATATCATCGCCAATCCAATAATAGTAACACCAAACTTTATTCGAATCTTGAGGTAAAATAAATCCAGATTGTATGGTATTGAAATCTTGTTGAGACATCTTTTCTGTCCTACTATACTGAAATCCAATTACAACTATTGAAAAAAATAATATATATTTTGGCAGTTTATTGAACATTTTATTGGGAATTAATTAAAAACTTCATTTACATTAATTAAAATAGTCTCTTAAAAATAAAATATAGATGTCAAATCTAAATTAAAATAAAAAGTCCAGGGTTAAGAACAAGTGACTTAAGTGGAAAAAAATTTTATTACCATTTCAAAAGAACATTCAAAAAATAAATTTCTACTTGTACCAAACCTGCGGGCTAAGGTTATATAAAAAATCCTATAAAACCCACCATTCTATAATGTAATTAAAAATGCAGGGGAGATTTTAGTTTTAGAAAAAGATGAGTTTGTTGCCAAAAAAGAAGTCAAAATATTATTTTACTATAACTTATCACTTATTATGTGTACTATTCTCAGAACTACAACTTACAGAATTTATTAATTTTTCAGCTATCTGAATTTAAACGTTTAATGGAATTGATTAAACCTTCATAACTGATATAGTACTAATTCTGCTATGTATTAAAAATGATTGAAACAGCAGAATTAAGTTTTATGTTTTATATTAAATGAAATAAAAAAACTCTCTACTATGGAGGGGGTTTGTTCAATATTAAAATTATATAATAAATTTCGTACGGAATTCTCAAATAATTTTTAAAATCCTATTGTATACTATTTTATCAAAATATCAAATAAAAATATTTAAATTGGTTAATGAACGAATTAACTGATGACATGAAAAACCTTTTTTTAATTTATATAAGCTTATTATTAATATATTCTTGTTCATCTGGAGATGACGAATCTACTACTGTTTCATCACCTAATAACCAGACTTCAGGCTTAGGAGAGGACATTACTACTGATACCACATTAGACAATTCAACCGACACATCGTCTGACAATAATTCGGAAACAGTTAAATTCAATTTAACTGTAACGGCTGGTGAGGGTGGAACCATTTCAACACAGGGTGGAACATATGACCAGGGAACAGAGGTGTCAATAATTGCAACTGGAAATGAGGGTTATGA
>CENP01104345.1_pt1 | contig 11450 bp, 8 predicted proteins | sample 361281 | NCBI WGS metagenome assembly CENP01 (sample SAMEA2591122, study PRJEB7988) | marine metagenome | biome: marine biome (ENVO:00000447); feature: deep chlorophyll maximum layer (ENVO:xxxxxxxx); material: saline water (ENVO:00002010), including plankton (ENVO:xxxxxxxx) | depth 70 m
TTGTACGTAATCGTATTCACTGTTTTGTGCTATTAATACAAATCCTTTGCTATGCACTTTTGCTCCCAACTGGTTTACACACGTAATCTATTGTGTCCCATTTACCATCTGGTGGTATATCTTTATATCGTTTAAGCATTAAGTTACACTCTTGTTGAGTTTCAAACCATTGTACATCTTGTGTTAAGCAATTACCTTTCAAGCAGACTGTAAGTAATATGTGCCAGATGATTTCCACTACATTTCTCCTCTATCTATGATTCTATTAAGACTAAACTTGTTCATAACATGAACATTACTTCCTTTAATACGCAATGGCGTATACTCTCCTAGATGATTTTCCTTTTCTAACAAAAATAAAAAGTTATCATCTTTTAAATCCCATAATATATCTCTATCTGCTGTATAATACTTCTTACCAGGTAGCTTACGAGCAAAATCTCCTGATTGATAACCATTCATTATGTGTATTGCTACACTAAACACATGGTCGTTACGGAAGGTACCTCTGTTTACTTGAAAGATACTGTTATAGTGATCCCAGTTTTCCTGTATGTGCTTTGTTAGGTCAAAAAATATTTTGTTTTCTTCTGACTTTCTAAAGAATATAACAGTAGCCCAATAAAAGTCTACACTTGCGTCACTTATCTTTTGAAATTCATCTGTGTTTCTATGTCCTGTTAGGTCTATTGCATTTTTAAAAATTAAAAAATCATGATCTTGTTCAAAACAATGTTTGAATAATCTGTTTGCTATAATATAATCACTATCTAATAGTAAAGTTTCATCATACGGTGTTAGCTCATATGCATTTGTACGCATATCGTTCTTAAACTGTAAATGCTTTGCTACTCCCGACCCATCAAAGTATCTTTTAGTAGTCGAATTGTTTGTGAAAGGCACTTCAATGACCTTATCAAATACTTCTTCATAGTCCTTATATGTTTCCTTTAGATAATCTACACTATCCGTAACTATGCTAGTGGGTATGTTTAGAAATTTCTTAATTCTTTTTGCTGAATAATGTGCTTGTTTGATATAATCTATCTGTGCATTATTTCTGGCAAATATTAAAGCACCTTTACTCTTCATCGTACTCTACCAATCCAGAGACCTTGCGTTTAGACCTAATCTTTTCATACTCTTGATGGTATTCGTTTGAAGCTGTAAAATAGATGTCCAGGATATCATCATAAAACTCATCTAAGTTTACGACTTTTATCGGTACGTCATTATCATCTATTATCGGAATGTTGGCGTTGTCTCCTTTGTCGCATAACTGCCCAACAAAAGTAAGTAGTTCTCTGGTTACAGAAAATTGTCCACCATTGAAATAGTGAATTCTTGATTCAAAGTATTTTTCTTTTAGCACCCTTTTTTGGTTATTAAGAGTAACCATGTAGTTTGAAAAATCGAGAGCTTTTTTTAATCGTTCGTCCATAACAGTAATCCTAATTCTTTATACTATTTAGACAAAAAATTAGTGGACTATGTTAAGTTTGAACTGCCGTTTGTGCTATGTGTTGGAGTTGGTACTTCTACGTATACGCCTGTTGCACGATATTGAGTAACTGTACTGTTTACAACACCCTGAACGTCTTCATCGTAGTTTGGATTACCTGTGTTTGCGTCATTCCATTCAGCTCTAAATTGGACTTGAGTAGTTCCAACCAGTTTAGCCTTCAATGTATAGTTGTTGGCCGCATATAATCCTGTACCATTTTTAGTAAAAAGTGTTTGGAAAGATGTTGTAAGATCATGGAATCCTGTAGTTGACCCTGATCCTGAACCAGTTGCCGCTGTAGAAGTATATCCCATCTTAACAGTTCCCATATTTACAAGCATACCCATCCAGTCAATAGTTTTTGCACTAGAGCCTAGGTATGTAATATTACTTGCAAAACGGATTTCTCCACCTGCATTAAAGAATTGTCTACGGTGGTCCGCTGAACTAAATGTTACATCTAGTAAATGTACCAGTGTTCCGTTCCAAGCACTTGAGTATTGAGCTGTTTTGGCCGCTTCTGCCGTTGCTTGAGAACTGTGTATTTGAAACTTTTCGTTCTCTAAGGTAGTTGTTAAATTTTCAAACTGTGCTACACCTTTTTTATTAACTGTATCACTATCTAAAATTGTTGAACCTTGTGTAATTATTGCTATTTCTGAAGGTGCTGTACCTGTTTGGTGTACCCTTCCGTTTGCAACATCTGTATATAGTGTTGACATATGACTAGCAGTGATGTTAGTAGACACTCCAACTTGATTAGAGTTTAGTGTTTGACCGTATCCGTCATCACCTGAACCCGTTCCTAAGATTGTTGCTACTCTTGATTGCAAGTTGTTATACCTTGCCGCTGTAATAATATCACCGATTGCCATTTAATTTAAACCTTCAAAAATACTTCGACTAGTTTTTCTTCTTCATCTTCTTTAGTTTCAAGTGCAATACCAATCATTTTACCGTCTTGTATAACTTGTGAACCTATACCATCAACGTTTGAATAAATCGGCTCGCCTTTAAATGCTGGACCTACAACTCTTACTGGAACTTTACCTTTTAGTGCTACTGCTTGTCCTTCTGATTCAGCATTCATTAAGTATGCTGGTTTGTCGGATATAACACCTGTTGGTGTTCCAGCTAAATCACAAGCTATCATTTCACACTCAAACTCTCCATCTCTTAATGTAGGAATAGTCATAATAGTTCCTACTGGATGTTCTTGGTCAGTTGTGTATTTCTCTGCCAAGTCAGCGTATTGTGCCTGTGTAGCTGTACCTGTAAATAAGTTTGCTACTAAATTACCTGATCCATCTCTAACTGCTACTGTGTTATTAGTTGCCGCTGTTGAGGCTGAACGATAATTTGCTCCAACGGCTAATGTTGAAGCCTGTGAAGCTGTACCATTAAATGTTGTTGCATAAATTGTATTAAATTTAGTTCCTGCTTTACCTATATTGAATGTATTGTTTGTTGCAGGATGTAATCCTGTTGACTCAATAGTAAGTGCATGAGTGTTAGTACCTACTGAATCATCAACTTTAAATTCAATTTTAGTACCAACTTCATTTGAAATAACACCTTCGTTATCATTTTCAACATAAATTTTAAGATCGTTTGAGTTACCAATTGAAATACCTGCGTCTGCAAAGCTAACAAGTGAAGTAAATGATCCTGATCCTGCTAATGCAAAGTCAGTAGCACTATATCCGCCAAGTTTCAATGAGTTACTTGCTGTACCCCAGTAGTAATCTGTTGAACTTGTAACACCACCTGTTGCGTTTTGTGTATTTCTTAGGGTTAATCCTTTTTTGATTACGTCAAATCCTGTAATTGCATTACTTGGATCTGTTGAATCAATAGTAAATGATACTGCACTAATAATATAAATTACTTCATCATTAACAATGGCTTGAATGACTACTCTGTTTACACTAGTTGTATCACGTACTGAAACAGTTTTCATCTGTGTTACAGTAGTTCCTGAACCTTGTGGTCCAATTAGTACGTAACCTGTTCCGTTGTATGCGTATAATTGTTCGTTTGTGCTATCCCACCATAAATCACCAGTGGCTAAACCAGCCGGTTGTGTTGCACTTACTTCTGCTCCACCTGTTGTTCTAAACTTAGAACCATCATAAAATTTAAGTTTAGATGCTGTAGCATCAAACCAAATTTGCCCTGAAATTGCTTTAGGTGGTTGTGAAGTTCCGCTAAAGTTCTCTAGCAGATGTAAAAAATTCTCATTTTGTATTTCACCGTAACCAGCATAGTTTTTACCTACTAGCTTGATATCGGTAGTTTGGTCAACGGTACCATCTTCAACTGTTGTTAAAGTTACTCCGCTGTATCTATCTATAGTATATGCCATTGTTATTAACCCCTATAATGTTATTTATCTTTTACCATAGCCCGCCACTGCTACCTAGATTAGTGTCAAACACCCATGCTCCAGCCTGTACTTTGAACCTTTTTAGGCCCCTAGTAACAGATGAACTTACAGTACCTGATGCCGCACTAAAGGCAACATCTTGTAATACACTCTGGTTTTGTACACCGTTGGCATCAACAGCTATAAAAGATTTGTTTGCTACGGAGTTTATGTCAATTCCACTAACAGTAGCACCCGTTAATGTGCTAGTTGGTACATAAGCATATGAACCCGTTTTCTTTGTTGCCGCCGGATAAATGTCCTCAATAATTGTTGCGATATTGGCATTTGATAAGCCTGTTATATCTAATGGAACAATTACTGGTTCATTATCAAGTGAATCGTCGACGTAAAATTTTGTTGCCGCATCTGTGTTGGTTGTTGGTTCAGCTAATCCTGTAATCTTCTGATTATTAGTAATAGTAATTGAACCATCACTTGTTAACTGTAATCCTCCACCTGATGTGCCAATAGCATAGTTGTTAAGTGTAATATTGTCAACTGCTAAACTAGTTAGTGTACCAACCTGTGTTAAGCCTGTTGCTGTTGTTACTGTTGATCCTATTGTAGTTTTGTTTAGTACTTCTGCTCCATCAACATAATATCCCATTGTTGGTGCTAGGTCAACGTTTACACTTGATGTCCATGCGTTTGTTGAGTTACGCCATATAAATTCTTTATCATTGTCTGAAGATTTAAGAACAATACCACCAAGATCTACTGCGGCGTTATTGCCCACTGAACTATCTGATTGTATTGCAAGTTCAATCTGCTTATCTTCAACTCTTAAATTACCAACATCTACGTTAAATGTTGATCCTTTTACTACTAGGTTACCATCAATAGTTGCATCACCACCTACGTGTAAAGTTGATGTTGGTGAACTTTTAAATATTCCTAAGCTAGAAATATCTGTATCAATAACAATAGCGTCTACGTATCCTGTAGTTTTTCTAACTCTAACTTTCCAATCATGATTTGATAGTTGGTTCTCACTTACAAAAGCAGTTCCTACAATCTTTTGAATGTTGTTCTGAGCAGTACCAATAGTTACACCGCCAGTATTACTAACTGTTAATGCACCTGTTGTTGTTCCTGATGCGTCTGCAGGTAAAAACTGTGCCGCACTCTTTTCAACTCCTGCAGAGTTAACTAAATTAAGTGCCGCGTTTGCTACGCCTCTATAAACTGTTCCAGTTGATGTAGCATCAATAGGAGTAAATCCTTTTTTAATGTTACCTGTAAGTCCTGATACAGTATAACCTACTGCTGGAGTAAATTCTTCATTAGCCCATACACCCATCATTGTACCACCGATGTACATCTTAATAATAGTTTTACTATTGTTTTGTGTATCTAAAGCTGTAGTGGTTTCAAATCCTGTCTTACCTTGTTGAGCTGTGTATATTGGTCCAGCTAGTTCTAAGTCTGTACCATCATAAAAATATAGTTGATTAGTTAAACTGTTTAACCAAAGGTCACCACTTACAAGTGATGCTGGTTGTGAAGTTGATACAATAGGTCCACCACTTTCTCTAAATGTTGTACCATCGTAAACTTTAATTCTTCCCTGTGATTTATCATACCATAGTTGTCCAATCAATGGAACACTTGGTGCAGATGTGTTAGCAAAATTTTCTAACATCTTGATTTGGTTTTCGTTTAGTGTTTCACCAAATCCTGAATAGTTTTTTCCTATTAATCCAATACTTGTTGTAGTAGTATCTAATGATCCATCAACTAAATCTACGAGTAATGTGCCGTCAGTTTTGTTTAGTTTATAACTCATGTTGCTGTGTTCTCCCCGGCATACATGATATAGTTCAATGCCATATATGGATTCATAATATCAACTGCTGAACCTAATGCATTGTTTGTTAATACTCCTCCTGATGTAGGATATGCCTGGCCTGCCTGTGCGCCAGTTGGAGCATCATATTGAATACCTTGTGCGTCATTTGGAGTACCACTTACATCTCTAATAGTGTAATATTGATCTCCGCTTGGTCCTCTTAAATCGTGTTCGTGTTCTGGTAAGTTTGTAACTGCAATAGTTTGATTCTGTTGTCCTTCAACACTTCCCATTGTATCTGCCGCCGCTGATGTTACAACGTTTGCTGATCCGCCACCCATGTTATCTTTACCTAGTGGGAATCTACCTCTTAAGTCAGGTAGTGCAAATTTACCTGCCGCTACCAATGATTGATCTTTAAAGTTATAACCAACCACATTAAATAAGTTTTGATACTCTGCAATAGTTACTTCCTGTCCATAACACAATACCCAATCTTGCGGAGCAGTATCTCCACCATATGGTGATATCATTCCAATTGGTAATGTAGGAATAGCTTTAAATAAATTTGTTCTTGATACTTTGTAAACACCTGTATCGCCAGTTACTCTGTTAATTAAAAATTCATCTGTTGATAATGAGCTTGAAACTTCTGTTTTGTTAGCAACAAAGGCATTTGAAATTGTTGTTGTAAATGTTTTAGTACTTGCGTCTTGTCCGTCAAATGTAAATGAACCAGCAGTAACATCTCCTTGCATTTGGAAAGTTGTTGAACTTGCAAGTTTGTCTGTTGATCCAGAACGTCCTGAAACTGTTCCTGTAACGTTACCTGTTAAGTTACCTATAAGGTTCTGTGCATAAACATTTAACCATTGTTCGTTAGCTGTACCTAAGTTACGTGATGTAGTTGTGTTAGGAACAATGTTTCCTGTAGTTGTAAGTCCTGCAAAATTTGTATCACCGCCTACAAATAATTTTTTAGCAATACCAACACCACCTTTAGTAATAATACTTCCTGTTGATATTGTTGATGCGTCTGTTGTACCGTCTACTAATAGTTGACTGTCTGTTTGAATATTACCTACAACGTCTAATGGTTGATCTGGTGATAAATTGTTAATACCAACTTTAGCAGTTGAATCAATTCTCATTACAGTTTGTGACACACCGTTATTGTTTACTCTAATGTCAATGTTTGAACCTGAAGTATTATGACTGATAAGTCCAGCCTGTCCTTCAACCCCAACACTTAAAGTACTTGATGCACCAACTGTTATACCACCGTTATTTTTTACAGTGATAGGATATAAACTTTGTGATGTTGCATCGTTACGTATAAAGTTTGTTGCCGGAATAGTTTCTCCAGCAATTACTAATGCTTCTGCCTTTTCTGCAACACCGTAATATTTTCCTGCGCCAGCACCTGTAATATCTGCTGAACTTAAATTAAATCCAGGCTTGATTGATGTAAACCCTGTAAGTGTTGTCTTAGGTGTAAATGTCGCTGTTGAATAAATTGCTAATGTCTTTGCACTAACTTCTACAATTAAACAAGTGTAACTAACATTGTTAGTTCCAACTATTGAAGTTGCTCTAACACCTGTTGAAAGTCCATCACTAAATTGTGGTCCTACTAGTACCCAACCTGAACCTGTGTACAAATATAATTGTTGGTTATCAGTATCAACCCAAAGGTCTCCTGTTACTGATTGTGCCGCACCTGGTTGTGTTGTTGCTTTCTTTAAACCTGATGCACTAATCCAAGTAGTTCCATCATATAGTTTAAGCATATCAACACCTGGAGTATTATCGTACCATAGTTGTCCTTCGATTGGATTTCCTGGTGCTGTTGAATTTGTAAAGTTTTCTAGTAAGTGTAAAAAGTTTTCTGCAATAGCAGTTCCGTAGGCAGTTGTATTCCTACCTGGAAGAGACAAAGTAGTTGTTTGGTTGAGAGTATTATCTTCAACTGTTATGCTACCCTTGTTAGCTAGGTCTGTATGGTTTACCGTATAAGCCATTTATATTACGCCTCGTTAAATCCAGTTAAACTTTGTACTCTTACAGTATAGTCTATCTGGATAAGTCTGTTTAAACTTTTTTGTACTGGGTGGAATATAACGTGTGTTAGTAATCTACCTGTACCACTTGTTGCATAGCTGACAAGTCCTAGTTCATCAAATACATATAAACTACTTGAACTTGTTGCGTTATCTAATGCATCTTGTCCACTTGGCTCACCATAGTCTAGTAAGCAAGTTGCAACGATGTCTGTGTAATTTGTTCCACTAACGTGACGTGTTTCAATCTTGTTTCTTGTAGGATCTGTGTTGTTGATTGAATTATCGTCAATTACTTTAGTGTATGTTTGATTGTACAAACTAGCATTTGTACCTGTGCTATTTGGTGATAGGTATGTAATAATACCCGTTGGATCGACGGATGTACCACCATTACCAAAGTTCATGGAATATATCATTCCTTGTCCTTGATTAGCTAAACTTTCTGCTAGTGAAATACTCATATTCTCATAATGGATAGCATTTCGCTTATCCACAAAGATTTCACCGCTTTCTGGGTTATGTATCTTTATGTGTCCTTGCAAAAGAACTCCTGAATTATCTTTAAAAATGTCTGTCATGTTTATATCCTACAAGTGTATTTATTTAGGTAACGTCACCTCTTTGTTCCTTAAGAACCTTCCAATGTCATTTTCTTGCAATCTCAATGGAGTTCCTGAGTCAGTCCATGTTTTACCAATGCGTCTAACCACCGTTATCCTGGTGTTAATCGCTGGTGTATCAGTTAGTGTTACTACTGGATTGACTCCATCAACACTAAATTCTGCTGGTAATGTAGAATCTCCCTCTGGACTGTCCAAATCAGTGATTGGATTGAAGGAACTTATCGCATTTTTGCGTAATCTACGTCCACCTACAAAAATTTCAAATTCATTTACGTTGTTTGGTGTAAAGTCTACAGTTACAGCTCTAGTTGAGCCATCTGCTGTAAACGTTTGTGTTCTAGTTTCATCTTTATACGGTACAGTCTGGTAAACACTCTGATCAAGCACCTGTGCTCCTGCTTTGTGTATCGTTTTGATACCTGTTCCTAGTGTACCTCTGCGTAATTGTCTTAAAGTACCATCTTCTTTTAAGTAATATTCAATACGTTCTCCACCAATGAATACAATACCTGGAATACCTCTATCTCTGTTTGGATTAGGTAAAGTATCTGCATTAGTTACAAATATCTTAGTATCGTACCAGTTTAAGTTTTCTGCTAGTGTGTACTCTACATTATCACCTAAACGTTTAAAGTGTGTTCTGTTTAACATATCTTTGAATTGTCTGTAACCAAACTTACCAACTATTGTACTGTTTGAGAAGTGTATCAACTCAAGACTATCATTAGCCGCAACATCTATTACCATTCTAATTGACTGCTTATCATCTTGTAAGTAATAATCAACACTTGGTGTTAACAATGTTCCGTTTTTAGTAATCCAAACATATTCAGCATCAATGGCCGCTTTACGTAATTTAATAATTCCATTTGTTAACTGATGGTATTCAGCATAATTATCTGTACCAACTGTTACAGGATTTCTAGTAACAACATCTAAGTTCATTCTTTCAATTTTTCTAACATCATGATTAGTTAATTGATAAACTGTTACACTTTCATTATTAGCTGGAGCAGTACCAAGATAAACTTTATCTGTAGTTTCAACCCATAATCCGTTACCATCTAAGTAACCAAATGCATATTCACCATTGTCAATTACATAAACATCTAGCACGTCACCGTCAACACCTACATCTGCAAAAAGATTTACTGTTGCGTTAAATGTATCCCAGTTCCAACTTTGTGTAAGAGTTTGTTCTACTCCATTTAGGAATACTCTTACTTGGTTAGCACCTACACCAGCTTGATTAATTTGATAATCTCTTAACTGGTATTGCCTGTTAGCTGTTGTTATATTAAATGACTGATTGTATCCTGCTCTTAATATCTTGTTTCCAACTTTAACAATTACATTATGTTCTAATGGTTTTTGATTCAATGGTGTTTGTGCAAGTGTAAACACTTTATTTGTTCCATCGCCTGTAAATGTATCTGTTGCAATTTGTGAGAATGATTTACTTGCACTATCAAATATTGCATATTGTATAACTGAATTATCAGCTGGTGCTGTACCCATCTTAAATACGCACAATCCTTGTCCAACATTATAAGTTGCATCTGTTTCTGCCATGTCAACGTTTACTGTTCTTCCATCAACAGTTAAGAAGAAACTTAATGTAGATTTATATTTTATAGGAGTAACAAATTGTGCTGTTGACCCGTCGCCTGTAAACTGATCAACATCTAGTATATGCTCACCGTTATTACTCATTGTAATAATGTGTACCTGTTGCTGATCTCCTGGAGCAGTAGTTAACTTGATTTTTTTATTTTGGTAGTCTACTGTAAATTCTGTATCAGATAAAATAGTGCCATGTACTTTTATCCATACATCCTTTTGACTCATCGGAACATAATTAATATCAAAGTCTTTGTTTGTTCCGTCACCTAAATAGTTATAACTGTGTAACACACTTGAACCATCTCCAGTTCTTTCATATACTTTAATATCAAGTGTATCTAATACCTGTCCTGGAACAAGTTCCTCAGGACCTTTTGATGTTAGTGGAGTAACAAACCCATCACCATCAACGACAATTTCTTCTGCTTTAATTCCTCTAGCACTTTCATAAGCTAGATTACCACCTTGTAATAATGTGTCATAACCATCTGGATCTGGAATAAATGATCCATCGCTTGATGCTTTTCTAATTACAATAACATCATTTGCTACTGTAGGAATTAGTGTTTCGTCTAATTGAACTGAAGTTTGTCCTGAACCTGTAATCGGTAGCATAACTGCATTAGGATTATTGGCTGTTCCAATGCTACTTCCGTCCCATGTATCGTCATCAATTCTTATTCCGTTTTTGTATACATTATATACTACACCATTTTCTAATGGTTTAGCAAGTGCAAATACATTTGTACTTCCATCAAGTGTAAACACTTCGTCTTCGTAGGTATTATCATATGTGTCCCAAGTAGTAGTGTAATAAGGATCACTTGACCAACCTGTTCCAGAACCAAACGTGAAACTCTTAACTTCAATTCCACCATAGTCAACACCGTCCATTAACTGCGAAACATCATTACCTAACATTCCTGTTGTTGGACTATAAAATAAGTTAATCCTATCCTGTGCTTGTAGCATATCAATAGACTTAGAATACTTAACAACAATCGCTGAACCCGTTGCTGGTGGTTCTGTAAATGTGATGCGACCTTTGTGTCTTACATAAGACTTGTCTGTGTATTCTATATTGCTAACTGCATATTCACTCTGTAAACTTTCAACTCCTGCTACTGTAATTTCAACCTGTGTAGTTCTCAAATCCATTGGAAACTTAAGATTGAAAGTTGTTTGACTACCAGTACCAGTAAAGTTTTCTGTTTGTGATAATGTTGTAATTAAGAAAGTTCCAGTTGTTCTATCAAATCTTGAAACGTGATGAATACTTCTTACTTTGCTATTTCCTATTTCAGCTGTTATTGTAGCTACACTATAACTTGATTGATTCTGTGTACCGTCAATAGTAATAGTTGGAGCAGATAAGTATCCAGATCCTGGATTTGTAACTGTAATATATTTTATCGATCCG
>CENP01238953.1_pt1 | contig 11449 bp, 9 predicted proteins | sample 361281 | NCBI WGS metagenome assembly CENP01 (sample SAMEA2591122, study PRJEB7988) | marine metagenome | biome: marine biome (ENVO:00000447); feature: deep chlorophyll maximum layer (ENVO:xxxxxxxx); material: saline water (ENVO:00002010), including plankton (ENVO:xxxxxxxx) | depth 70 m
TCTCCGATATTTAAATTAATTGAAACATTATCTAAAACCTTTCTTTGAGAATAAAATTTTGTAATATTTTTAGCAGTTAAAATCATTGTTATTCATTGACATATTTCGATACAATTATACTAATTTCATACAAAAATAATAAAGGTATAGTTACTAAAATTTGACTTGAAATATCAGGTGGGGTAATAATAGAAGAAAATATTAAAGAAACTATAATAAAATGGGATCTGTATTTTTTCATAAATAAAGAAGATATAATACCAAATTTACTTAAAAAATAAACTAAAATAGGTAATTGAAATATTATTCCACAAGACAATGTTATTGATGAGACAATTGAAATGTAAGAACTTAAGTTAATATTATTTGCAACAAGAGGACTGACTTGATAGTTACCTAAAAAATTTATTGAAAGGGGTACTATTAAATAATACCCAAATAAAATTCCAATGAAAAATAGAATAGAAATAATAAATACGATACCTGAGGTTGATTTTTTTTCATTTAATGTTAGTGCAGGTCTAATAAAAAGCCATAATTCAAATACTAAATAAGGAAAGGAAAATATTATAGAAGCAATGAAACTAATCCAAATATGGGTAGTAAATTGACCAGACATATTTACATTCATTAAAATAAAAATTGGTTTTTTTATACATAATAAACTATCTAAGTTTATTAATGATGATAGTTTACACAAGAATTTGTAAGTAATAAAATTTGGAGATTTTGGGGCTAATATTAAGGTGTCAAATAATAACTCTTTATTGAAAAAAAATACTATCATAGAAATTAAAACAAGAGAAAAAGATCTTATTAAGTGTTTTCTCAATTCACTTAAATGATCTAAAAAAGTCATATTTTTTTCATTATGTTTCATTTTAAAACTTTTTTTAAATTATGTAATCAAAATCTAATATTAAATGATAAGAACAGTAATAATTTTTTGATTAAATATAAAGTTTGTTTATATTTATTATAAGACAAATAAAAATAAAAATGTCTATAATTAATAACAAAGTTATAGAAAAAGCTTTAAATGATTTTTTTGGTTTTAAAAACTTTAAAGGAAACCAATTAAATATCATTAAAAATTTATTAAGTGGGAAAGATACTTTTGTAATTAAGCCAACAGGGGGAGGTAAATCTTTATGTTATCAATTACCTGCTCTAATTTCTAATGGTACAGCAATTATTGTATCACCTTTAATTGCTTTAATGAAAAATCAGGTTGATACCTTAAGAGGCTTGACTAAAGAGAGTAATATTGCTCATGTTTTAAACTCTTCACTATCTAAAAAAGAGATAGATAATGTAAAGAATGATATTATAAATTTAAAAACAAAATTATTATATGTAGCACCAGAATCACTAATTAAAAAAGAGAATATTGACTTTTTAAAATGCGTTAATATATCTTTTTTTGCCATTGATGAAGCTCATTGTATATCTGAATGGGGACACGATTTTAGACCAGAATATAGAAATCTTAAAATTATCTTTAATAAGATTAAAAAAGTTCCAATAATTGCATTAACTGCAACTGCAACAGAAAAAGTAAGTATAGATATTTTAAAAAATTTAAGTATGCAGAGTGCAAGGGTATTTAAATCATCATTTAATAGAAAAAATTTATTTTATGATATAAGACCTAAAATTTTAAATGAAAGATCTCCTCAATATATCTCAAAACAAATTATAAAATTTGTAAAAGAGAATAATTATAAATCTGGAATAATCTATTGTCTAAGTAGAAAAAAAGTTGAAGAAATATCAAAAATATTGAATGTCAATGAGATAAATGCTTTACCATATCATGCAGGATTAGATTCTTCAACTAGAGCAAAACATCAAGACGCTTTTTTGATGGAAGAGTGTAATGTTATAGTCGCTACTATTGCATTTGGAATGGGAATAGATAAGCCTGACGTTAGGTTCGTAATCCATCATGACATACCTAAAAGTCTTGAATCATATTATCAAGAAACTGGAAGAGCAGGAAGAGATGGTGGAGAAGGAAATTGCATTGCGTTTTATAGTTATAAAGATATTGAAAAATTAGATAAATTTATGCAAGGTAAACCCATTTCTGAACAAGAGGTTGGTAGACAACTACTTCATGAAACCACCTCCTTTGCTGAAACTTCAATATGTAGAAGAAAATATTTACTTCATTATTTCGGTGAATATTTTGATAGCAATTTTTGTAACAAGTTATGTGATAACTGTAAAAATCCAAAAATAGAAGTTGAAGCTAAAAATGATGCTAAAATAATACTAGATGCTATTTTTGAAGGAAAAGAAAAATATAAGTTTAATGATATTATAAATATTTTGATTGGAGAAAAAACAAAATTAATTACAGATTATCGAACTGAAAATTTAAATTCTTTTGGCAAAGGAAAAAATAAAAGTAAGAACTATTGGAACTCAATATTAAGACAACTAATAATTAATAGTCATATAACTAAATCCATTGAATCATATGGATTACTTAAAATAACAAAAAAAGGATATGATTTTAGAAGTTCTCCTGAATCATTTATGATTACTGAAGATACTGATTATTCTAAATTAACTGAAACCTCAAATTTCAATAGTCTAAAAAATGAAGCATTGGATAATACTCTAGTTACCATGTTAAAAATTTTAAGAAAAAGCGTTTCTAAAAAATACAAGTTACCTCCCTATGTCATATTTCAAGATTTTTCAATTAATGAAATGGCAATTCACTATCCAACTTCTATTGATGAACTCAAAAATATAAATGGAGTTGGGAATGGAAAAGCAATAAAGTATGGAGAAGAGTTTATTAAATTGATATCAAAATATGTTAGTGAAAATGAAATTATAAAACCAGAAGATATGGTTATAAAATCACTTGTAAATAAATCATCTATAAAAGTTTATGTAATACAAAGTACTGATAAACAAATTCCATTGGAAGATATTGCTGAGACAAAAGGATTATCAAAAATTCAATTAATAAAAGAAATTGAAGAAATAGTTAACTCAGGAACAAAAATTGATATAAATTATTACTTAGAGCAATATATTGACCAAGAAAGCCAAAAAGAAATAATAAATTTTTTTAAAGAGGATTATAAAAATAATTCAATTGAAAATTTAATTAAAGAATTTGATGGAGAATATGAAGAAGAAGAGATAAGATTAATGAAAATTAAATTCTTATCTGATTACGCAAATTAATTAAGTGATTTGAAAACTAAATTTGACATTAATTTTGTTCCAACTTTTAATGCATCATCATCAATATTGAATCTTGAGTTATGCACACCGTGTATTATCCCTTTTTTTTCATTTCTTACTCCAATTCTAAAATAGCAAGAAGGTACCCTGTGACAATAATATGCAAAATCATCTGATGTCATTCGAATAGGAATTTTGACTACATTTTCATTACCAATAATTTTTTTAAACAAATTAATTGAATTTTGAGTAAGCTTCTCATCATTTATTAGAACAGGATAACCTTTTTTAATAATTATTTCTCCCTCTGCATTTTTAGATATCAAAAAATTTTTAACAAAACTTTTAATTTTATTGTGAAGGTCATTTCTCCAATTTTCATCAAGAGTTCTGAAGGTTCCCATTGCGTTAACTTCACTTGGTATAATATTTGTAGATCCATCAGAAAATATTTTACCAAATACAAATATATACTTAGAATTATTAGATAATTTATGGACAAATTTTTGTAATTCAATTAACAATTCAGATATAATATTAATTGGATTTATATATTGATTAGGAAGTGCAGCATGACCTCCTTTTCCTATAACTTTCAAAAATAATTCATCACATGCAGACATATAAATTCCTGATCTTAATCCTACTTTACCTACATTTAATGAAGGAAAAACATGTAAAGCATAGATCTCATCAATTTTAGGATTTGACAAAATACCATTTTTAATCATTATTGAGGCACCCCCAGGAAGAAGTTCCTCTGCAGGTTGAAAAATTAATTTAACTGTACCTGAAAATGATAATTTTAATTCATTTAGCACGTAAGCTGTGCCTAATAAGCAAGACATATGAACATCATGACCACAAGCATGCATGACTCCATGATTTTTAGATTTATATTCTATCAAATTATCCTCAATAATTGGCAATGCATCTAATTCAGCTCTTACAGCAATACATTTGGAATTTGGATTTTTACCTCTTATTAAAGCAACTAATCCAGTAGGACCTATTTTTTTTATATCTGTTACCCCAATTGTTTTTAATGTATCAATAATAAAATTTGAAGTTTCAAACTCTTTAAATGAAAGTTCAGGATTAGAGTGAATTTTCTTTCTCCATGAAATTATTTTTTCAAAAATATTATCTACAATTAAATTAATTTTGTTTATCATTTTTTTTCATATTTCGAGCAAGCAACCATCTTATGAAAGCTTCAGGCATAATTTTCATAAGAATTAGTAAAACTTTGGCTCCAATTCCAGGAATAATAACACTTTTTCTTCTAAACATTGAATAAATAATGTAAGAAGCTACAATGTTAACATATAAACTTGTCCATTTGGCTATGTTTCCACTTGCATTTATTCTTTTAACAACAGCAGAATTTGTATATACTCCTGCAGGACAAGAAACAGATACTTGAATTGATTCAGATTTTAGTTCTGTATATAGAGATTTTGAAAAAGAATAAATAAAACTTTTAGATGCTGAATACAGTGCTTTATAAGGTATAGGTCTGTAACTACCAAGACTGCTCATATTTAAAATGTATGATTTATCAAATTTTTTTAATTCAGGTAAAAATAATTTAGTAAGCTGGATCATTGGCATAATATTAAGTCTGACTAAATTATCATCAAAATTTATTGAAGTTTCTTGAAATGATCCAGAATAACCAATACCTACATTATTTATCAAAATTTGAACTTTTAAATTATTAGTTTTGCAAAAATCATAAATTTCAGTATAGCTACTTGGATTAAGAAGATCTTTACAAAGAATTTTACAATCTATATTATATTTTGAAATAATTTTATTTTTTAATAGTTCAAGTTCATTAAATTCTTTAGAAATTGCAATAGATGAAATTCCCCTAGATGCTAATTCTAACGCAATAGCTTTACCTATTCCCTGACTTGCACCAGTTATTAGGCAATATCCTGGGATTTTTTTTTGGGATTTTTTTTTCATTTACTATAATATTTTACAAACATAATTAAACTAATATGTTTAAAAGAATTATTTTTACTTTAAAAAATAAAATGATTAAATTAAAAAAATTTATTTTTAATAATTTTCAGGAAAACACTTATATTATCTTCGATGAAACAAACGAATGTGTGATCATAGATCCTGGATGTAATTCAAAAATAGAAGATGATATGATATTGTCTTATATTAACTCTAAAAATTTAAAACCAGTTGAACTTTTAAATACTCATTGTCATTTAGACCATGTTTTTGGCAACTATTTATTTCAAAAAGAATATTCATTAATTCCAAAATTTCATAAACTAGATTTGCCATTGTATGTAAATCAAAAAAATATTGCTGATTCATATGGCATTAAATTTAATATTCCCAATTATAAGTCATTACATATAGATGAAAATGACAAAATTTATTTTGGACATAATTTTTTAGATATATTATTTACACCTGGACATTCTCCAGGACATTTATGTTTTTTTAATAAAAAAGAAAATATATTAATTTCAGGAGATCTAATTTTCCAATTAAGTGTTGGAAGAACAGACTTACCTTTGGGTAATTTTCAAGATTTAATGAACTCAATTAATAAAAAAATTATTAATTTAAATGATGACATGAAAATTTACCCGGGCCATGGAAACAATTCAAATATTGGTTTTGAAAAAAAAAATAATCCATTCATACGCGATCATATTGATATTTGAGTTAAAATAATTAATTGATCATTTTTTTAAAATGTATTTACTTTTTTTTAATTCAATTATTTAGATATTTAACCTTATTTAACCAATTTTTTAAGGTTATACTAGTAAAGACAAATTACTAACTAAAAACTCAACCTTTCTGATTAAAACAATTAGTATTATTTGAAAATATAAGTTTCTAAATTTTTTGAATAATCAAAAAAAATAAATGGATAAAAAATATAATTTTTAGGTCAATCGAGAAGGTAAATTATTTTTTATTTTACTAAAATCAAATTAGCAAGATTAAAACTTAACTAACATTCTTAATATAAAATTTCTGCCTGCTTGAGGATAATAAAAATTTTCTACTGTTCTCTCTCCACCATAAACATAACCCCATGTATATCCATTATTTTCATATAACTCATTAAATAAGTTGTTTACCAACAAGGCAAATGTGGTTTCCTTAAACAAACCTTCATTAATTGTATATTTTAACTGTAAATTAAATATTGTATAAGAATTTAATTTCCGAGATTCTGTTGATGTATTATCTAAAAATTGATCTCCAACATGCTTACCAAATAAATTAACACTTACTCTATCTAATGGAGTGTATAGTAATCCCGCAGAAGCTATAATATTTGGAGAAAATGCTAAATCAGTATTGCTATGTTCGATTATGTCTTGTAAACCATCTTCACGATCATAATTATCAAGATATTCGTTAAATTCTTTTATTTTATTTTTACTTAAAGTCGTATTACCATTAAAGATCAACTTGTCTGAAATTCTGAAGCCAGCTTCGAGTTCTAAACCTGCCCTATAACTCTCATCTACATTTGTTCTAGTATAATCACCTACATCATTTATTTGTCCAGTCAATACTAATTGATCAGTATAATACATATAATATATATTAGCATTTATCATAAAATTTTGACCTTTGTAACGATATCCTGATTCAAAATTTACTAGTTTTTCAACTTTAGGTTGATTTTGAGGTGTATTTTCTCTAAAATCTTTTCTGACTGGTTCTCTATTAGCTACAGCTAAAGAGGCATAAGCATTATTTCTTTCATTAAAATCATACATAAATCCTGCTTTTGGATTGAAAAAATTAAAATTTCGAGTTTGATTAACTTCTTCTATTGATCCATTCACATCATCAATTCCTAAAAAATTATAATTTATGAGTCTAAATTGTAAATCACCATAAAGAGTTAAATCATCAAAATTATAGTTACTCTTGATATAAGTATGAGCCTCAAACTTTTCAGCATCATTATCATAGTAGCGATCTCTTATCTGACTATTAGAAGAATATTCCGCCCAAATAATTTCTCCAAAATGCCCTCCTTTGTATTGATTCGCACCACCACCAAAAATTACATTAAATTCATTTTTATCATAACTAAGGGAAAAAATACCTCCAAAGAAATGATTATCTAACCATCTTCTTCTAATTAAATCTGTAGTGTTAATTGTATCTCCCGATATAAAAATTGTATCGAGCCCATAATCTACAAAATCTTCGTCTACTTTATATTGCTCAAAGTATCCTCTTCCTCTTGTATAATGAGCTGCAGTCGTAAGGTTAAAGTTATTATTGAAAGAACGATTAAAATGTAACTGGTAGTGATCTTGTTGATAATTGTCAACCTCATTATCATAGGTATAGAAGTTGTATTTACGTCCAGAATTTAGTAGGTTATCACGATCACTTCCATAAATATAATTTCTATCTGCATAGGCTATAATATCCTCTTCAATTCCATGGACAACAGATTCTGGTGTACCATACCAAGCTTGAGAAGTTTTTTCTTTTCCACTAAACAAAGTAGCACGAAGGATTGATTTATCTCCTAACAAAGCTCCCGAGAGATAATAAGATTTAAGATCTGCATCAGATCGGTCTACGTAGCCATCAGATTTAATCCTAGATAAACGAGTATCAAATATGAACTTATCTTTCAATAAACCAGTTCCAGCTTTAACAGTATTTCTCCAAGTGTTAAAAGATCCATATGAATTATCAGATGTACTATAAGGTTCTTTATTTAATGTATTTGTCTGAACATTGATACTGGCTCCAAATGCAGATGCTCCATTAGATGAAGTACCTACTCCACGCTGAACTTGTATATTATTTATAGACGAGGACAGATCAGGCATATTAACCCAATACATTCCATGAGACTCAGAGTCATTAATTGGGACCCCATTTATTGTTACATTAGTTCTCGTAGGATCTACTCCACGAATTCTAATTCCAGTATAACCAACACCAGCTCCTGCATCTGAAGTAACAACTGTAGATGGAGTTGCACTTAAAATATAGGGTAAATCTTGACCGAAATTACCTTGTTCAATTTCTTTAACTTGTAATTCTGAGTATGTGGTCGGTGTTTTTTCATTAGCTCGTATTGCAGAAACAGTAACCTCGTTTATTAACTTGGAATACTTAGTCAAAACGATTGATAGATTGAGATCTTTTTCAGTGAGTTTTACTTTTTTAATTATGGGCTCAAATCCAATAAGTGATATATTTAATTGATAATCACCTGGATCAAGTTTACTAAATTCAAAAGCTCCATATCTATTGGTATAAGTTTTAAAAAAAGTTTCAAAAATTTCTACTTTAACATCAGAAATAACCATTCCATCTTTTCCTTTTACAATACCTTTTATGGTATTTTGAGAAAAGGCCATAATAGGCAGAAATAAAATAAAAAAAAATGATTTTGAAAATATACTTGGTTTCATATTCTTATAAAATATTAATCAAGAATAAGGGGCTAATTTTGATCGTATTAGTTTAACTTATTTAACAAAATTTCCTTCGCAGGCATTATCCTGAGCAGGTTATATGGGTATAATCTCAGCCTTTTAATATAAAAAAAAGCACCCCTTTTTGAGATTTAGAATTGACAAAATTAGAGAATATTTCTATATTTCTCAATAATTTGAATACTTTTTTTTACTCTTTTTAAATGGTCTCCATTCACAACAATAAAATTTTTATTGTGTTTTATTAAAGATGATTTATAAAGCTCAAAAAGATTTGTTCTTGAATTTGGATTTTCTCTAAGCTTATCCTCTTCCCAGGGAATATCTGGGGTACATAAAATATGTAAATCAAAAAAATCTTTTGCAGTAAATTCCTGGATTAATTTTGAAATATTTTGGTATTTATATTTAGACCATACTTCTAATACACAAAAATCTGTATCAGATATAAGAGGATTAAATGAAGATGACAACAAGCTATTCATTTGACCTAATGCAATTAAATCTAAATCTGATTGTTTGTAAGATCTATTTTTACCCTTTAAGAATGTACGGGCATATTCAGGAATAAAAGGCACATTAAAATAATCTGATAGTGCAGTGCAGAGTGTTGTTTTACCCGAAGATTCAGGACCTGTTGTAGCAATTCTTAACATTTATTTTGTCTTTTATATTCATTTTGCCAGGTAATAAAACCATATAAAGCAAGAAGTGAAAAAACCCCATACTGAACTGCAGTTAAATAATAAGAACGTTCTGCATAGAGATACATAGAAACCAAATCTATAAAAATCCAATAGATCCAATTACCAATTATTTTCTTAGTAACCATGTAAGTTGCAACTAAGCTAAAACAAGTAGTTCCTGCATCAATATAAGGATTGACTTGATTACTATATTTATCAAATATGAAACCAAGATTCAAAGTAATAATTGAAGAGAATATGATTATAATTAGATGTTTGTAAAAACTCCATTTTTTGATATTAAAATGATTTGAATTCAAATCTTTCCATGAAAGCCAACCAATAACTGCCATTACAACATAAAAAAGTTGTAAAATAGATTCTATGTATAATTGACTAATATAGCAAAGGTAAACAAAGAGTGAAGATCCTATAAAAGCAAATAGCCAACATAAGAGCATCCTCTTTGCTGCGAGAAAAACATATATGGTAGTAGAGAATACAGCAACAAATTCAATAAAAGAGGTTTCAACAATTCCACCCCATAAACTATTAAAAAAAGAAATCATGAGTCTGAATATTTATTGAATTTATAATGATATTTTGTTATTGACATCTTTAATGTTCTCACTATTTTTAAAATTAATAATTTATTAATAATACTAAAAGTATATTTAGATTAATATCGATCAAGAATATACCTATCAAACATAATTTATTTAAATGGGTTTAGTCTAAAGATATTATTGTACATAAAGTATTTAAAACTTAAATAAATAAAGAACTTTGAATTTTTAATTAAAATATTTGTTTAATTAGTCTTAAATTATGAGTGTGAATTTTTAAATCAACATTAAATATTCCTTGTTGATCAAGTTTATCAATTCTAACTTTACCACTTGAATGGATAATCCTTTTGTTTTCTAAAATGATTCCAACATGAACTATTTTGCCATCTGAATCATCAAAAAAAGCTAAATCACCAGCCTCAGCCTCATCCACAAAACTTAATGTTTTTCCACATTCAACTTGTTTAACTGAATCTCTTGGTAAGTTAATTCCATTTAATCTGTATACCATTTGAGTAAATCCAGAGCAATCTATACCAAATGGTGTTCTACCTCCCCACAAATACGGGGAATTTAAATAAATATATGCAGAATTAATAATTTGATTTTTTTTAGAATTCTCTTGTATTCTGTGAGCATTATCAAAACTATAAATAGTGTTGTTTAAATTGAATTTACCATTGTTATAATTTGGTAAAATCGAACCAATTATGATAGGAATCATGTTACCATTTTCTGAAGAAATCGCATCAATTAAATTATTATTTATATATAATTCATTTGAACATAAATGATCATATTCTTTTTTATTAATTTCAATAACTTGATTTGATAAAATCCAACCTGAGTAACTGTCATGAAACAACTCAACTTTCAACCACTTAGATTTTTTCTTTAAAACCTTGAAATGTTCACCAAATAAGATTTGATTAATAATTTCAAAATTATTACCAGAATCAGATCTCATAGGAATTACGTTTAAATTTGATATACCAAAAAGCATATTTAAATTATTAGCAAATTACTTTTTTAATATTATTGCAGAACCACCTCCACCTCCATTACAAATAGATGCTAAACCATATTTTCCATTCTTTTGTCTTAAAACATTAATCAAAGTTACAATAATTCTTGAGCCTGAACTTCCAAGTGGGTGACCTAATGATACTGCTCCTCCATTGACATTTACAATATTAGGATTAATTTTTAATTTTTTAATATTAGCTAATCCAACAACAGAAAAAGCTTCGTTTAATTCAAAAAAATCAATTTCATTAATATTTAAATTTATTTTAGATAATGCTTTCAATGAAGCATTAGTTGGAGAAGTTGTAAACCAAATTGGATCCTGAGAATGATCAGAAAATGAGACAATCTGAGCAAGTGGTTTTAGATTCAATTGATTAATTTTTTTTTCTGACATTAAAATCATGGCTGAAGCTCCATCATTTATTTTTGAGGAATTTCCTGCAGTTATTGTTCCATTAGTCTTAAAAGCCGTTCTTAAATTTTT
>CENP01019240.1_pt1 | contig 11447 bp, 10 predicted proteins | sample 361281 | NCBI WGS metagenome assembly CENP01 (sample SAMEA2591122, study PRJEB7988) | marine metagenome | biome: marine biome (ENVO:00000447); feature: deep chlorophyll maximum layer (ENVO:xxxxxxxx); material: saline water (ENVO:00002010), including plankton (ENVO:xxxxxxxx) | depth 70 m
TTTTTACTGATCAAGGATCAAAATTAATTTCAAATTTTTTAACATCATTAAAATGAGTATTCAAAAAGCGCTAAATGAGATTTCTCAATCAAACAACAAATTTAAATTTTATATTGAACATATCTTAAGTGGAGATGCTTCTGAGATAGAGATTAGAGATATATTGATCGCCTTGAATGAATATGGCATAGATTACTATGTCATGGATGCATTAGCGTCTGTAATGAATTCATATGTAGATGAACTAGAACTTCCCAGCAATGAATTTATTGATACTTGTGGTACTGGTGGCTCCAACCTAAATATATTTAATTGTTCAACTATCTCTGCATTTGTAGTCGCATCGTGTGGAGGAAAAGTTGTCAAACACGGCAATAAATCCATCACATCTAAATCCGGTAGTGCAGACTTTCTAGCAAGGTCTGGAGTAAACATTAACAATGATAAAGCTAATGCTATTGCAGCATTTAATCACTTCGGTATTACCTTCTTATTTGCTCCAACATATCATCAAAGACTTAAACATGTTGCTCAACAAAGAAAAGCTTTGGGCGTTAGAACTGTGTTCAATGTAGTTGGTCCGTTGGTTAATCCTGCTAAACCTAATTACCAAATTATTGGAACATCAGATAATAAGATTAATGACGCCGTAATTAATGTTTTAAAAAATAAAGGTTTATCAAGGGCAATGGTTGTAACCTCAAATGATGGTATAGACGAATTATCTATAACTTCTAATTCGATGATCTATGAACTAAAGGAAGATAAAATTACATCATATGAATTAAACCCAGAAGACTTTAACCTGACAAAATGTGAAATTAACGACATCCAAGTAAACACATTAGAAGAAGCTTACCTATATGGTATAGAAATATTAAATGGCAAAAGAGGTCCTGGTTTTGATATGGTGGCATTAAATGCTGGAGCAGCATTATACATATCTAATCAGACACAGACACTTTCAGAAGGTATAGAAAAGGCTAAAAGAGAATTGCATTCAGGTAGACCATTACTCCTATTAAATAGATACGCTAAATTTACTAATCAAATATGAGTGTCCTAGAAAAAATAATACAAGCTAAGCGTCGCAGAATTGGGATTCAAAAACTCTCAAATTCTTTTACCGATCATTACATAAATGTTAACGAAAGCACTAAAGCACCAAGATTCTTTGATGAGCTTTCCAAATGCTCAAATAAATACAAAATAATTGCTGAAATGAAAAAAGCCTCACCATCTGCAGGCTTATTAGTTGAGAAATATATTCCAGAACAGTTAGCAAAAGAATATGAAAGCAAGGGCTTTAGTAATTTATCAATCTTAACAGAAGAAGATCATTTTCTAGGATCAATGAATCATATATCTAAAGTTAAAAAAGTCACTAATTTGCCAGTTTTACAAAAAGATTTCATTGTTGATGAGTGGCAAATTTACCAAGCTAAAACTATAGGCGTTGATTGCATATTATTGATTGCAGAAATCTTATCTAAACAAGAAATAATTGATTTTGTTCATACAGCAAAAATTCTAAAGTTAGATGTGTTGTTAGAATTCCATGCCGAATCTGAGATAAATAAAATAAGAGACATAGATCTTGATTATATTGGTATTAATAATAGGAATTTAAAAACATTGAAAACTGATATTAATCATTGTTTATTGATGAGAGATAAGTTTCATAATGAACTTAAAAATTTTAAGATAATTGCAGAATCAGGTTTCAAATCTACAATGGAATTGGCAAATTATAAATCAAATGGAATTGAACTATTCCTAATTGGAGAAAGTATACTTAAAGAAAGACTATGAAAAAAAATTATTTATTACTCTTATTAGCATCAGCTGTTTATGCAGAACCTGAGTTGTATTTCATTGAACCGAAAGACGGATCCATTCATAGTGGTACTGTGGAAGTTAAATTTGGCTTGAAAGGTTATGGTGTAGCTCCTGCTGGCTATAACATACCTAATACAGGGCATCATCATTTAATAATTGATGCTGATCTACCTAACTTGAAACTTCCAATACCTGCCAATAGTAATTACGTACATTTTGGATTAGGGCAAACAGAAACAACCTTAACTTTAGATACTGGGACACACACATTTAGGCTTTTAATGGGCAACTACTTACATATCCCACACGATGATCCTATTTATTCAAAAGAAATTACTATAACAGTCAAATAAAAAAAAACCGCCCGAAGGCGGTTCTTTTTAAACTTAACTAATTTTAGTTATTAGTTTCACCAGTCCATGTATGGCTACCGACTGTTGCATAATCGTGTGCATCTTGGTCAGAAATTTTAGTAATTTCCCACCAGCAGTCAGTTGCATCTGTACCTGCAGATGTAGCCCATGAATCTGTTCCAGCTTTAGTAGCTTTCTTAATCATTACAGATTCTGAACTAGCAGCAGTATCTCCACATGCTGTCCAGTCGCTTCCTGGATCTCCTTGGTAGTCTCCAAAGACATCTACTACTGTAGCAGTCTGTGATGGATCATCTGATGCTGAAGCTTTCTTAAATAGCTTATAGGCATCATCACCATTATGGGATATATTGCCTTCAATCTGATCAATATTAGTTCTTAGTGCATCAGGCCCATCTGTTCCTTCTGCTCTTCCAAGAACCCAAACATCACCATTAGCTAGAGTAGCTCCTGAAGTAAATTCAATAGCTACCTCATACTCACCAACTACTGAAGGTGCATTACTTACTCTACCAAGGAAGTAACCATCTAAGGAAACATCCGCTCCTGTAAAGTTTGCAACTTCAAGGTACTTGGTCCAAGTTGAGCCTACTTCTGATGTTTCTGAAATGAACAGATCATCAGCTGTTGCTGGTGCTGGTGTTGGTTCTGGTGTTGGTTCTGGAGTATCAGCTACAGCTACTACCACGTTATCATAGAGCATTGCTGTTGGGTGATAATTAGTACCAGTGTTTGAGAAACCAAACTGTATAGGCCATCCAACCATAGTGCTTATTATGTCTACAGATAAAGATCCATCTGTATTCCATGCGGATGTAGTGTAGCCACTAGTATCTGCATAAACACCAGGCTCTGCTGCATAACCGTTTCCTGGGTTAAGAACCTTCACAAATGCTTGGCAACTTAAAGCTGTTGCACTAGTATCAGCGTTTGTGTCTCCACAAGCTGTACCTTCACTAGGTTTTTTACCATGCCATGTAAACGTTAAGGTTTTACCTACATCTGCTTCTGCAACTGTATATTCCGTAAAGACATTTGTCTCATGGACTTTAGTCGCAATTGATGAATCACCATAGTTAGCAAAAACTTTTAGATAATTTGTTGCATTACCTTCGCTATCAGTCTCACTTCTTTCAACAGCAGAGATCTGTGATTGATTAGGGTGAGATGCATTAGGAGCTGCTCCTAAGTAGTTATACTCATATGCACCTGCAGTTCCATCTGCATTTGCGGTAAATACATTAACTGCATACTTCCAACCATCAATAGTTTCGTTGTCATCTGTTACAGCTTCGAAATCAGCTTCTGCGTAGTTACCAGATGGTGCTGGAGTTGGTTCTGGAGTTGGCTCAGGAGTTGGTTCCGGAGTTGGCTCAGGCGTATAAGCACTCACATCAGCATTATCATAAAGCATGCCTGTAGGTGCATAGTTACCAGAATAGTTTTTAAATCCTGTTTGCAGAATATGTCCAACCATTGCTTCAGTTAGTTCAAAATCAACGTTTACAGTTTCACCATCTGTTGATGCACTTGTTGTATCAGTTGAGGCATTTAAAAGAAGGCTATAGTCAGTACTGTTTACGACTTTAACAATTGCTGCACAAGTTGCACCTGAAGCACTATTATCTGCGTTAGTGCCTCCGCAATTATTTTCAGCTGGTGATTTTGCTGTCATTGAGAATCTATAAGTTCCTACCATGTCAGCTGTAATGTAGCCTTGAGTAGCTCCAAGTTCTCTAATAATGTTTACTTCAACAAAACCTGATCCATGTGTACTATCGCCATAGTTACTGTAAGTATTAAGAATAGTGTTACCACCATCTTCAGCAACTAAGCCTGTCATGTTATCTAACACAGCAGTACCGTTGTAGTTGTTTGTGTAATTACCACCAGAATCAAATTGATTCACTGAATACATCCATGGAGCTAGATCCGTTGCAGCTGCATAACCTTCAAAATCATCTGCGAAAGTAACACTTGGCGCTGGAGTTGGCTCAGGCGTAGGCTCTGGAGTTGGTTCCGGAGTTGGTTCCGGAGTTGGCTCAGGCGTAGGCTCTGGTGTAGGCGCCGGAGTAGGCGCTGGTGTTGGCGCCGGTGTAGGCGCGGGCGTTGGCATAGGTGTAGGCGCTGGTGCTGCTGGAGTTTCATTATATGAATCTCTGCTAACCCCATCACTACACGCAGCTAAAAAGACTAACGTAAGAAAAGTGGTGAGTTTTTTAAACATGTTAAGTTATCCCCAAATATATTTGTAAATCAAATATGTCATAAAACATAGATTTTTTAAAGAGGAAACAGAAAAATTTTGGGTTTGATTTTACTTTTTATATTTAGTTAAATTTGTCTCGTCTCTATGTTTTCTAAGATACTTCATAAATGGTGTACCACCAGTTCCTCTGACCTTTGAGCCACCACTACCAAATAAAGTGCTTTTAGTGTTTTGATTATGAATATAATCAGCAGCATATTGCAGGTGCTGGGACCTGAAAATTGAGATTTCCTGACAACATTCATCGAATAGAGTTTTTAAATTCTCATTATTGCTTACATCTTGTTTTACTTGGGAATGATCTTCAACGAATTTAATTAATTCTCTGTGAGATGGAGGCATATAAGATTTCATCTCATCAAGATATTCCCTAAGTTCATCTTTTTCATGAACTACGTTCAGTAAAGCATCTAGAGTTGGCACTATAGAACTTTGTGCTCCGGTTTCACCTCTATATAATTGTGGTTTTTCCTCAAAACAACCTTCATAGATTAAACCGTCAGGCAAATCTGGATTATTTTTCCAACCAAAAATATAAGGTCTAACTCTGTGGTAATAGATATAAGGATCACATTTTTCTGGCATTTTTCTGAAGAGGTGGTTCACCTGCAACATAGAATCTTTAATTTTTGTTAGTTCTTTATTAAGTAATTGTTCATTAGCTTGATCATGCTCATAAGCTGTAGCAATAGCAAAGGAACTGTTTATTGCTTGATTAGCTGCATGTTCTATACAGACATGGATAGTGACAAACCAATCTTCGTCGATACCGCCTAGAAAATTATAATTTAATGCGACATTATCCAAGTTTACTCCTTCATCATCATTGATCTTATGCCAATTATCTAAACAGTAACTTGCATAACTTAATATAGCTGGTCTGCCTAGTCTTTCAGATATCTTTGACCAGGGTAGGGCAATAGCTTTACAAAGTATTTTTGATGGAGCTAGATCTCCCCAAACATAAGCGTGAGCTAAAAAAGAAAATTGAACGTTTAATAAACGTAATTCCTCCTCCGTGTATTTATCTAATTCATGAGAGAAAAAGTCCTCTGGCAATGCATCGATTTGATGTCTAATTTTATTCGTTAATAAAAGTTTAGGAATGGCTCGAGCTAGTTGCTCTAATGTGTGTTCATCAGAATTTTTATTCTCAAGATATCTAAGAGGTATAGTGTTACCAATAAAACCATCTACGTTGTTTTTGTCGAGTACAAGATTAGATTTCATGCAATTAGTTTATATAAGTTATTAATATTTTCATCTTTTAGACCTTTTTTAATAAATTATCCAGCTAAATGAGAATGATTATTTATTTTTTATATTTTCTTGCTATAAAGTAAATCATACCTATAATTCCTAAATGAGAATGATTATCATTTCGATTATCATTTACAAATAAGGGATATTTGAAAAATTTATTTAAAATTTTATTCTTATTTTCTGCAATTGTGCATGCACAAGTTGCTGATAATGGAGATGATATAGAAGAAGTTGTTGTTAAAGGCAACGTTCTATATTCTGACCAAGTAACTGCACTTAAAACACCTGTACCTGTTTTAGATGTACCTCAAACAGTATCTATTGTTACTGATGAGGACATTAGAAAACAAGGATTCAGATCCATAGGTGGTATTGTTAGATACACACCTGGTGTCAATACATCACAAGGTGAAGGGCATAGAGATTCTGTTGTCTTTAGAGGTGTTAGATCAACAGCTGACTTTTATCAAGACGGTGTTAGAGATGATGTGCAATATTACAGATCATTATATAACGTTGAACAAGTTGAAGTTCTTAGAGGTCCTAATGCTTTGCTATTTGGTAGAGGTGGAACAGGTGGGATGATAAACAGAGTCACTAAAAAAGCTGTTATCGGTGAAACTTTTACTGCCCATGATATTGGCATTGATTCATTTGGTGCATCTGATCTCGGCTTAGATACAAACGTTCAGTTAGATAATAATTCAGCATTAAGAATTAATCTTCATAGTGATGACTTAGCTAATCATAGAGATCATTACGATGGTTCTAGATTAGGTATTAACCCAACAATGAAAATAGCTTTGAATGCTAATACAACACTAGATCTTTCTTACGAATATGCAGACCATGAAAGATTTATTGATAGAGGTATACCTACAATTAATGGTAGGCCTGATGAATCGCTTGCTGATATAGTATTTGGTGACTCAAATTCAAACATTCAAACTCTTGAAGCTAGCATTATGAGAGCACAACTTACTCAAAAAATGTCAGAAACAAAGAAATTAAACTTCAGCATGACATTAAGTAGTTTTGAAAAAATGTATCAAAATTTATACGCATCTGGTTATGACGGAACATTAGTAACAATGGATGGTTATAGAGACCCTACTGAAAGAGATAACTTTATTGTATCTGGAAATCTAGTTAATGAAATTTCAACAGGAAACATGACACATACATTATTAATGGGTGTTGAGTTTATCGATACAGAGAACAAGAACCTAAGATATGATGCTTTTTGGTCATCAACATCAGATGATAATGAAGTTTTCAATATTACAAGACCTATGGATTTCTCAGTGAATTCAGCTGGCTTAGGTACAGGTGTTGATTTTGCGACAGCTTTAAATAGTCAAACAGAATCTGATATCACCGTTTCATCTTTTTACATTCAAGATCAAATCGATGTATCTGATAATCTAAAAGTTTTATTAGGTGGAAGAATTGATGATTTTGGTATTACAGTCAGGGATATTAAAAACGGTTCTTCAGAATCAAGAAATGACAATACTTTTTCACCTAGAGCTGGTGTAGTTTATAAGCCACAAGAAAACGTTTCTTACTATGTAAGTTACAGTGAAAGTTTCTTACCTAGATCAGGTGAGCAATTCAAATCACTGACTGCCTCATCCGCTCGACTAGATCCAGATGTATTTGAAAGCATAGAATTTGGTGTAAAACTAGCTTTAGCTAATAACATGAGTTTTACAGCTGCTTACTTTGATAGTGAACAAGTAAGAGCTGAGCGAGATAATGATACAGGCGAGACTTCTGAAGTTAGAGGCTTAACAGTAAGTGGTATTGAGTTAGAACTTAAAGGTCGAGTAAATGATAGTTTAAATCTAGCTATTGGTTTTTCAGATTTAAGTGGTGAAACAAGTTCTGGCGGTATTCCAAGAGAGATACCTGAACATACATTATCTGCATATGTCTCATATCAAATGAACGATCAATTAAGTTGGGCATTAGGTCTTACACAACAAGGTGAATCTAAAATTAAAGATAATACTCCTGGTTTAGTATTACCTGAATATACTAGAATTGATCTTGCAGCTTACTATGTAGTTGCTAAAAACTTAACTGTTCAAATGAATGTCGAAAATTTAATGGATGAATTGTATTTTCCTCATTCACATAGCACGCACCAAGCAACCGTTGGTGAAAGTGTGAACACTAGAGTCTCAATGAGGTGGACATACTAATTATTCCTTGGGAATTATCTAATTAAAAAGGTTCTTCGCACACTAAACCCCTTAGAAATAAGGGGTTTTTTTTATATTAAAAAGGATTAGACTAAATCTATGAAATTATCATTTCCACCTGTTATCACGTTAGCTTGTCTTGCTGGTCAATTCATTCTTTACATGATGTTGCCATTACAAGTAAATCTAAGTTTGTTGTTAGGGTTAATGCTGCTAATAACATCTGTCGGTTTAATAGTTATTTCATTCAAAGAATTACAAAAGAATGAGACAACATATATACCGGATGGTGAGCCAGAACAATTGGTTACAACAGGACCATTTTCTTATAGCAGGAACCCAATTTATTTAGGTATGTTTGGGATATTGATTGCAACGGCTTTCTTAATGCAATCTATGTCTGCATTACTCATACCAGTGTTATTCATTTCAATTCTTCAAAATACTTGGATTCCACATGAAGAAACAAAACTTAGTGAAAAATTTACTAAAGATTGGGATGACTATGCAGCCAAGACTAAGCGATGGTTATGGTAATAAAGCTTTATCTATAAGTTTCTTCCATTTTCTATAATCTTCAGACATATACTCATGATCATTTTTAACAGGTGTAATTTTAGATCTAGATTGATCTTTCACTAATCCAAGATCATAGATTTTAGAAGCTACACCAGCTAACACTGCTACACCTCGTGCTGTAGATTCACTATTTTCTGGCACTAATACATCAATATTTAACAAATTTGCTAATTGTTGTGTAAAGGTTTTATTAGCTACCATTCCACCATCTACATTTAATGACTTAAGTTCTATCTGAATTTTACTAAGACAGTGAATAATATCTTTTGTTTGATATGTAATGGAATTGAATGCTGCATTGATCATATCGGCTTTTGAAGTAGCACTAGTTATACCATGGTAGCTTGCTCTAATATCTGAATTCCAATAAGGAGCACCTAAACCAGTGAAAGCCGGTACAAAATGAATATTATTAGAATTTCCATTAGGATTTAAAAAATTTTCAGATAGTTCGCTTGATGAAAAAAATTCTAAATTATCCCTTAGCCATTGCACTGTGGTGCCCGCTGCATAAATGCTCCCTTCAATCGCATATGTGATTTGGCCATTTAATGAATAACCTATTGTTGTTAATAAACCATCATTGGAAAAAAGCGGTTTGTGGCCAACATTAGCCATCAGAAAGCAACCAGTACCATATGTGCTTTTTAACTCTCCTTTAGCAAGACAGCCTTGACCAAATAATGCTGCTTGTTGGTCTCCTAGGATTCCATGAACTTCTATATTATTTAAATTCGTTAAAGCACCAAAATTTGTATCTGAGTGTTCAACTTCTGGCAAAATTGAAGAAGGTACATCAAATAATTCTAATAGCTCATTATCCCATTCCAATGAATTAATATTAAAGAGCATTGTTCGTGATGCATTGGTTATATCTGTTTTATGAATAGCTCCATTAGAAAGTTTAAATAACAAAAAACTATCAACTGTACCGAAACATAGTTTTCCAGCTGAAGCCTTTTCTCTTGCTCCCTCAATGTTATCTAATATCCATTTTATTTTTGTTGCTGAAAAGTAAGAATCTATGATTAAGCCAGTTTTATCTTTTACTAATAATTTATTTGCATCTGAACTTATAGATTCGCAATAGTCTGATGTTCTTCTGTCTTGCCAAACAATAGCATTGTAGATTGGTTCATGAGTTTCACGATCCCAAATAATAGTGGTTTCTCTTTGATTTGTGATGCCTGCATACTTTATTTCAGATAAATCTAATTGATTTAAAGTATTCAAAACCGAATGGTATAAATCATCTGGTTGTATTTCTACCCAACCATCATTTGGGAATAATAATGGATATTCTTCTTGTGCAGATACTTGAATATTTGCATTTTGATCAAAAATAATACTTCTTGAACTTGTAGTGCCTTGATCAATTGTTAAAATTTTACTCATATGAAAATTAAAACTATTTTAACCTTATTATTCTTAATTGTTCTAAATACTGGTTGCGCATCGACAGACAATACAGATTTCCAAGATGAAAGAAAAAAGAAACTAGATGAATTAAACGAAGATTGTGATTTTGCTACTGTTGAATTTGGTTTTCCAGAAGACATATACATCTGCTATAAATCTCCTACCAATATTAAAAAAACTAAAGTAGATAAAAGCGATGATGTAATAGATGAAGAATCTGATACAAACTCTGATACTGCTGCTAATGACTAGTTCTGAACTTTATACCGTATACTCAAAAAATAATTGTTCTTATTGCGACCGAGCAATTTATTTAATAGAAGATCAAGGTTTCCAAGTTGAAATTAAAAAAATTGATGAAAATAATGAGTATTTTCAAGAAATGAGAAATTTAGCACCAAGCATGAGAACTATGCCTGTAATATTCAAAAATAATACTCTTATTGGAGGTTATTCAGACTTAGTAAACCACTTCTCATGATATGAAAAATTTAATTTTTTACGATACAGAAACAACTGGCGTTAAAGAATTAGATTTTTTACAGGTTATACAATTTGCATGCCTTCAAACATCTTCTGATTTTCAAACTCTAAATAGTTTTGAGCAAATATGTTCCCCTTTACCATGGACTTTAGTATCACCTAAAGCACTTTTAGTTAATAAGAAAAGTGAAATATTTAAATCAGATATTAATCATTATCAAATGATCTCAAATGTTTATAAAACCTGGAAAGAATGGACAAATATTGAGCCTGGTATTTTTATTACTTATAACGGCATTAGGTTTGATGAAGAAGTAATGAGAAGGCAATTTTATTGGAATCTCTATGATCCATATTTTACTAACACTAATGGCAATCTAAGGTTAGACCTTTTTTTAAAAATGTTTGTAATTGCTCATTTTTACAAGAAAGAATTTCCTATCCCACTTAATGATAGCCAAATTTCATTAAAACTAGAGGATTTGGCAAACGCACTTTCAATCGATACTAGCAATGCACATGATGCTTTAGCAGATTGTATTTTTTTAAAAGAACTAATGAAGGTCATATCGATAACATTGCCTAATTACTACAATGAAATTATTAATAATATTTCTAAAGATGATGTAATTAGATCCTTAAAAGATAAAGCTGTGCATTTTAATTGTTACTTTATTCCCAGATCAAAAACTACAAAATGTTATCCATTTACTGCACTTATAAGTGATTACGCTTTTAATAAATATGTTCCGGTATTCGATTTGTCGAAAGATCCTGATTTGTATTTTGATTTAAATTATTCTGAATTAGAAACACTAATTTCTAATCCAAAAGAGAACCCTTTTAAAAGAATAGCAACCAATAAAACACTTCCATTGATCTCACTTGATACGCTTGAATCTGACAATATAGATGTAGAGGATAAAGATCTCTATATGCAAAGGGCTGATGCCATTAGAGCAAATGAAAGTTTTAAAGAAAAAGTTCTTGATATTTATAATAGTATGGAATTTT
>CENP01031084.1_pt1 | contig 11433 bp, 13 predicted proteins | sample 361281 | NCBI WGS metagenome assembly CENP01 (sample SAMEA2591122, study PRJEB7988) | marine metagenome | biome: marine biome (ENVO:00000447); feature: deep chlorophyll maximum layer (ENVO:xxxxxxxx); material: saline water (ENVO:00002010), including plankton (ENVO:xxxxxxxx) | depth 70 m
AAAAATGTTTACAACCTTGATTTAATAAAAGATTATAAATTCTCTTATCTCCTAACCCATAAGCATTAGCTTTTATTGTTGGAGCTACGATAAGGTTCTTTTTGAGTTTTTTAAAAAAATTGTAATTATAAATTAAGTTTTTTGTATTTATATTTAGGATACCACTTTCGTTAATCACTCAATAATATTATCATAATCTTTCATAGTTAAGTCACTGAATTTTGTATAATTTGCGTCAAATTGCATTTTTATTGACCCAATCGGACCATGTCTTTGCTTTGCAATAATAATTTCAGCTTTATTGTAATTATCATTAGTTAACTGCTGCCATCTAGATACTCTCTCATTATATTTTAAATCATCCTCTTCAGATTTTCTTATTGGTTCTAATCTCTCAAGATAATAACTCTCTCTATAAATGAACATTACAACATCTGAGTCCTGCTCTATAGTCCCACTTTCTCTTAAATCAGATAATAATGGTCTTTTATCTTCTCTCTGCTCAACTTGTCTTGAAAGTTGAGATAAAGCAATAATAGGAATATTCAATTCTTTTGCTATAGATTTTAAGCCTCTTGTAATTTCAGATATTTCTTGCACTCTGCCATCGTTTTTGTTGTTAGATGATGAAGACATTAGTTGTAAATAATCGATAATAATTAAATTAATATCGTGCAATCTTTTTAATCTTCTCGCCCTTGATCTTAATATTGGAATAGTAAGTACAGGATTATCATCAATAATTAAGTTTAAATTCTCTAACTTAGTTGAAGTTTTTGCAATTTTATTAAAATCATTTTTATTCAATTCTGCTTTTCGCATTTTGTCTCCAGAAATTTTTGTTTGTTCAGCTAAAATTCTAGTTGCTAATTGCTCAGAAGACATTTCTAAAGAAAAAAATGCTACTTTTCCTCCATCGATAATTTTTTTATTTTCAAATTCATCTTTTTCTTCTTGATATTTAATAGCACAGTTAAAGGCTATATTTGTACCTAATGCAGTTTTGCCCATTGAAGGCCTTCCAGCAATAATTATTAAATCCGATTTGTGCAAGCCACCTAATTTATTATCTAAATCTTTAAAACCTGTTGGGACACCTGCTATTTTGCCATCTCTTTTATAAGCTTCACTAATTATGTCTACAGCACCTTGTAATGCATTGCTAAAATTTATAAATGACCTTTCAGAATTTCCAGTTTGAGACAAATTGTAAAGATCATTCTCAGCATTTTCTATAAGATTTTCAGCTAATTTGTCATTATTTGAACTTGTTTCATTAATAATGTTTCTAGCTATTCCAACTAAATTTCTTTTGACATATAGGTCATAGATAATTTTTCCATAATTGTATGCATTTTGTGTAGAAGGTGCACTATCTTTGATTTGATTTAAAAAGTTAACTTTATTAATGTTATTATTGTCTTCTGGAAGATAATTTTTTAAAGTTATAGGCGAAACTAGAATATTTCTATCCAGTAAGCTTTTGATAGTTGAAAAAATGACTTTATTTGTTTCGTCTACAAATTGGTTTTCATTAACAAAATCTGATACTCTTTCATAATTTCTATTATCCCATAATATACAGCCAATAAGAGCTAGCTCAGCTTCAGTATTTGAAAAATTATGATCATCATTTCCTTTATTTTGATTAGTATTTATTAGCTCAACTGACATTAATACTAATTAAACTATCTAAGAATAATCAACAACTGTAAGAGAAAAAATATAGTTAATAAGATATTAATAGTGTGAATAAATTAGTTTTTGCCTACTATAATTAAAAATTCTTCGCTAATATCTTCATAGGGATTAATTTCTATTGTGTGTTCACCTATCGATTTTATTTGATTTCTAATAATAATATCGTCTGATTTAACCTTAAGTTTATTTTCTGATAAATAATCAACTATCTCTTTTTTTGAGATTGAGCCATAAAGTTGACCTTTTTCATCTGCTTCTCTATTGAAAAGTATCTTTATTTTTTTTATATCTTCAACTAGATTTTTTGCTTCTATTAATTTACTTTCCTCGTTTTTCTTTATTTCATCTTTTATTTTTTCATAATACTGAGTATTCTTTTTGTTTTCTCTAAGTGCCATATTATTTGGAAAAAGATAATTTCTAGCAAAACCGGGTTTTACAGATACAGAATCTCCAATCTTTCCTAATTTTTTTATAGTTGTTGTTAGAATGACTTTCATTTTGAATAAGATTTATTTGTATATGAAATTAGTGATAAGAAACGTGCTCTTTTAATTGCTTTTGATAATTCTTTCTGTTTTTTCTTCGATACACCTGTTATTCTGCTTGGTATAATTTTACCTTTCTCAGTAATGTATCGAGAAATGAGTCTAATATCTTTATAATCAATTTTAGGTGATCCTGGCTGACTAAAAGGACAAAACTTTTTCTTATTTTCGAATGGAGAATTTGATTTTTCTTCTCTTTTTGTTTTAAATTTATTTTTTTTCATAATTTAATTTAGTTGGAAGTTCTTGATGTTCGTTTACTTTTATAAATATATATCGTATTAAATTTTCAGATTGATTTAATTCTTTATTTAAATCTTTTAAAATTTTGCCAGAAGCTTCAATTTGAAAAAAATTATAAAAAGCTTTTTTGAATTTGTTAATACTGTATCTTAATTCCCTTAAACCCCAATTTTCCTCATTAATGATTTTTGCAGATTGAGATATAAGTTTTGCTTTAAAATTGTCTATTTCTGATTTTAGATTACTTGTAGATAGATCAGGATTAAATATTAAAACTACTTCAAATTTATTCATATAACTCCACGGTTTATCTTATAATTGTTATTATAAGAGAAGTTGAACTTGCATATATTAAAATTTTAAAATAAATCAAGCTTAAATGACAACTATTGTATTTCCAGGACAAGGAAGCCAAAATGTAGGTATGGGTAGAGATTTTAATGATAATTTTGAAATTGCCAAATTAGCATATGAGGAGATAGAGGATCATAGTCAAATCAATTTAAGAAAAATAATATTTGAAAATGAAGGAAAGAAATTAGATTTAACTCAGTTTACACAAATATGTATTTTTGCAACTTCATATGTGATTTTCAAAACATATTTAAGTGAAACGGATCTTAAATTAAATAATATTAATATTATGATGGGACACTCTCTTGGAGAATATACGGCTTTAGCTTGTAGTAATAAAATTAGCCTTAAGGAGTGTTCTACGATTCTTAAAATAAGAGGTGAGTTAATGAATAATGCAGTTATAGACATTGATACTGGGATGGCTGCATTGATTGGAAAAGATTCAGATTATATTCAAAAAATTATTAATGATAATAATTTAGATATTGAAATAGCTAATGACAATTCTCCATTTCAAATTGTTATATCAGGTGAAAAAAAAGAATTGAATAAAAGCAAAGATTTATTTTTAAATATGGGTATAAAAAAATTTTTAGTATTAAATGTTTCTGCGGCTTTTCATAGTAGGTTTATGAATCATGCGCAGGAAAAGTTAAGTGAACCTATTAATTTATTAAATTTTGTTGAAAACAAAATTAGTATTATTTCAAATTATGATGCAAATATCTATAATGACATAGTATCAATAAAAAAAAATTTACAATTACAAATGGCAAATAGAGTAAGATGGACTGAAAGTATAAAAAAATTAGAAGAAATTGGAGAAAAAGATATTTTAGAATTTGGTCCAGGTAAAGTACTAGGTGGTTTAATAAATAGAATATCAAAAAATTTTTATATTAAATCAATTAATACAATTGAGGATTTATAAAAATGAATGAAATAAAAAAAATATTTATCACAGGTGCTTCAGGGGGTATTGGTTCAGCAATTTGTAAAAAATTTATAGACAAAAATTTTACTCTAGTTTTAACAGCTTCATCAGATGAAAAAGTTGAAAAATTAAAAGATATTTATGGTGATAATAATTTTTATTATAAAATTAACTTAGCTGACTCCGAAATTCTCGACACTTACTTAAAAGAAGTTGCAAAAAATCATAAAGATATATCTGTTATTGTTAATAATGCCGGTATAACAGAAGATAATTTGATATTTAGAATGAAAAATGAACAATGGAATAAAGTTATTCAAACAAATCTCAATTCTAATTATCAAATAATTAAATCTTTATTGCCTAATATGTTATCTAAAAAATATGGAAAGATAATCGGCATATCATCAATTGTTGGTTCCACTGGTAATCCAGGACAGGCAAACTATGTTGCTTCAAAATCAGGTATGATTGGCCTATATAAATCTATTGCTTCTGAAGTTGCAAAAAGAAATATAAATGTAAACATTATTTCACCAGGATTTATTTCCACTTCTATGACTGAAAATTTAAGTAGTGAACAAAAAGAAAGTTACCTTTCCAGAATACCAATGTCTAGATTTGGTAAGCCAGAAGATATTGCTAATTTGGTATATTTTTTAGCTACAGATGATTCATCGTATATAACAGGTCAAAACTTTCACGTTAATGGTGGAATGTTGATGGTTTAATTGGTTGACATACATTGAAATAATAATCTAAAAGCAATTATAAGGAGAAAAAAATGAGTGAAATTCAAGATCAGGTAAAAAAAATTGTTGTAGATCATTTGGGAATTGATGAATCAAAAGTTGTTCCTGAAGCAAAATTTATAGATGATTTAGGTGCGGATAGCCTAGATACTGTTGAACTGGTTATGGCATTTGAAGAAAAATTTGGTATTGAAATACCTGATGATGCTGCTGAAACTATTCAAACAGTTCAAAACGCAATAGACTACATAGAAAATAAAAAATAAAACTCAATTATTAAAATTATGAGAAGAGTTGCAGTAACTGGAATGGGTTTACTTACTACTCTAGGAAATAATTTAGAAATTTCATGGGATAATTTAGTTAATTGTAAATCTGGAATTAAGCAAATTAATCATTTTGATGTTTCAGAGTTGCCTTCCAAAATTGCAGGTTATATTAACAATAATCCTGAAGATGAAAATTATTTTAATAAATCATTATTTTTGGAACCTAAAGATCTTAAGAGGAACGATAGATTTATACAATACGGACTTTTAGCTGCAAAAATGGCGATAGAGGATGCAGGATTAATAAATTTAACTGATGAAGAAAAACTAAGAGTAGGAGTTTCAGTTGGTTCAGGTATTGGCGGCCTAGAAACTATTTATAATGGATCCTTAACTATAAATAGTAAAGAAAATAAAAAACTATCTCCATTTTTTATTCCTTCCTCTTTAGTAAATCTTTTATCAGGACAAATTTCTATCAAATATGGTTACAAAGGTCCAAATCATTCAGTTGTAACCGCTTGCGCAACAGGTGCCCATTCTATTGGAGACTCTGGTGAATTTATTAAAAGAGGTGCAGCAGATGTTATGATTGCAGGAGGTTCTGAGGCTGCTGTTTGTAAATTGGGTATTGCAGGTTTTTGTGCAGCAAGAAGTTTAAGCACATCTTACAATGATAGGCCCAATGAAGCATCAAGACCTTGGGACAAGGATAGGGATGGTTTTGTTATGGGTGAAGGATCAGGAATAATTGTTTTAGAAGAAATGGAACATGCAAAAAGAAGAGGTGCAAATATTTATGCTGAATTAGTAGGATATGGTATGTCAGGTGATGCCCATCATATCACCTCACCATCTGAGGATGGTGATGGAGGTTTTAGAGCTATGAAAGAAGCTTTAACTATGGCTAAAATCCCTTCAGAACATATAAATTATATCAACGCACATGGAACATCTACAAAAAAAGGTGACGAAATTGAGCTAAATGCAATACAAAAATTATTTAAACACAATATTTTTGTAAGCTCAACAAAATCATCTATAGGTCATCTTTTGGGAGCAGCTGGAAGTGTCGAATCAATTTTTTCAATTATGTCTATAAATAAAAAAATTTTACCAGCTACTTTAAATTTACATAATCCAATTGAAACTAGCAATGTAAATTTAATTCCAATTACACCATTGGAAAAAAAAATTAATTATGCATTGAGTAATTCTTTTGGTTTTGGGGGGACAAATACTGCATTATTATTTAAAAGTATTTAGTTTAATAATAGTTACCTTCCTAATTATTACTTTTTTATATGCCTTCTATGTTTTAAATAGAAATCTTGATATCTCAGATAAATTAATTACTATAAAAAAAGGTGAAAGAATTGAAAGTTTTTTAAATCAAAATATTAATGATCTTTTAAGATTTGAATTACTTATTTTAAAAATTTATTATAAAACATCTAATGTACTATTAGATAAATTTATCCATTTTGGAGAGTTTTATATTGAACAAGATATATCTGCATTAAAGTTATTAGAAATTATTTCAAATCCTAGTAATGTTATTAATAGAATTACTATTGTTGAAGGATGGACGAATAAACAACTGAATTTTGAGTTATCAAAGTTTTTTAAAAAAACTAAAGATATTGCTTATGAAGATATAATAGCAGATACCTATTTTTTAGAAAAGAATTCTGACTTTAAAAATTTCAATAAAAATTTAATTACAATAAAATCAAAATATATGAATAATTTTAAAGATAATATTGTTTATAAAAAATTTACAGAAAATGAAATAATGACGATTGGTTCATTATTAGAGAAGGAAGGATTAGATATTGAAGATAAAAAGAAAATATCTTCAGTAATTTATAATAGACTAAATAAAAAAATGAAACTTCAAATTGATGCAACTGTAATTTATGCACTAACTAACGGTGAATATAGTATGAAAAGAAATCTACTTTTAAAAGACTTAAAAATAGATCATCCATACAACACATATATTTATAATGGATTACCACCAAAACCTATTTCGTATGTGGGCAAGGAAACATTGGATATAATATTTGAAAATTATAAAACTGATTTTTTGTTTTATTTTTTTAATAAATCTTTAAATAGACACATATTTTCAAAAACATATGAAGAACATAGAAAAAAATTAAATGATTATAGGAATAAAAAATAAATTAATAATTATTTCTTCCCCATCAGGTGCGGGAAAAACAACACTTTGTAAACTATTGATCAAAAAAATGAAGAATATTAATCTTTCAATTTCCTATACATCTAGAAGTAAAAGATTAAATGAAATTAATGGGAAAGATTATTTTTTTGTATCTAGAAAAAAATTTGAGTCTTTAAAAAAACAGAAATTTTTTATTGAAACTGCTAAAAATTTTAATAATTTATATGGCTCTCCTCTTAAAAATATAAATAAATCTATTAAAAAAAATCATCATATTTTATTTGACATAGATTGGAAGGGCGCAAGAAAGATCAGAAGAAATTATAATAAAGAAAATATTTTAGATTTCTTTATACTTCCTCCATCAAAATCAGAACTTAAAAGAAGATTAAAAAAAAGAGGAAGAGACAATAATGAGGAAATTAATCTTAGACTGTCTTATGCAATTAATGAAATGAAACATTATAAAGAATATAAATATGTTCTAATTAACGATAATGTAAAAAATACGGTCAATGACATTAAAAGAATTATAGAATATAATGATCTAATAAGTGAGAAAAAAAATATACTTAAATCCAAATTAAATAAAATTATAAATCCATAGTAATTCTTCTATTGTTAATTGATTGACTCTTTTATTAAGAATGTGGTTATCAGTTTTTTCTAAATTGAGATTTTTATAAATTTTCTTTCTAACATTTTTAAATATTAAATCTGAAAAAAAAAGGGCTTTTTTAATATCGATATTTTCTTTTTTAAATTTAAATTTTACAACGGTAGATTTTACTTTAGGTTGAGGAACGAAAACTTTTGGTGATACTTCAAAACATCTAAAATAAAATGCCATAATTTTTGTTAAAAATTTATATTTATTCATTTTTTTTATATTATAGTCAAATTTTTCAGCAACCTCTTTTTGTATCATAAATACCATTTCTAAAATATTTTTATTATAGGTAAATAGATATAAAATTATTTTAGTACTAATATTGTATGGTAAATTAGAAATAATAATTAAATTTTCAAATTTATTTAAATTAAACCTAAGAATATCACCTTCTATAATTGTTACTTTTTTATTATCCGAATATTTTTTTTGTAAAAAAGTAATTAAAGATTTATCTTTTTCAATAATATATAATTTTTTTGGTTTATTTTCTAAAATGTTATCAGTCATAAATCCATAACCTGGGCCAATTTCTAATACAACCATGTTTTTTAATTGAGTTAGATTGGTAATTTTTTTTGAAATATTTTTATCTTTTAAAAAATTTTGGCTAAGAGACTTTTTTGCTTTTATCATTAATCTTTTTATTTTTGTCAATCTTCTTAATCAAATTGTAACAATTTAATAATGACAGATCAGAAATTTTTTTAGACCCTACTAAATTATAGGCTGTTCCATGATCTGGAGAAACTCTAATAATACTTAAATTTCCAGTATAATTAATACCAGAAAATTGACTTATATATTTAAAAGGTATTAATGCTTGATCATGGTACATAAAAATAAAACAATCATATTCTTTTAAATTATTATTAATTAACATACTATCTGGAGACTTAGGTCCATCAATTAAAATTTTTATATTTCTTAATTTTTTAATTACTGGTGCAATAAAATCTATTTCTTCTTTGCCAATATTACCATTCTCACCCGCATGTGGATTTAAACCTGAAATAATTAATCTTGGTTTCTTGATATTAAAATCAATTTTTAACGTTTTAGTTAAGTTCTTTATTTGATTATATAGTAATTTTTTATTTGATATTATTTTAGAAATATTATTTACTGCTATATGGGTAGTTAATGGTGAAATAATTATTTTTTCATGATATAATATCATGTTAGAATATTTTTTATTATCAATATTTTGAAAATATTCAGTGTGTCCTATAAAATTTTTATCAATTTTTTGTTTTATTATATCTTTCCTAATAGGGAGAGTTATTACTCCAATACAAATTTTTTTTTTACAAAATTTGTAAGCAAACTTAAGTGATTTGTAAGTATTTTCTGCATTAGATTCTGTTTCATAAGAAAATATATTTAAATTATTTTTTTTGTAATTAAAATTTTTAAAATTTTCATTAATTATATTTATTTTTAATTTAATTTTTCTTTTTTTTAAAAATTTATTTATGATATTGACATCAGTAAATAAAATAATTTTTTTTATTTTATTTTTTTTCCATAATTTAATTAATATTTCAATTCCTATACCATTTATATCACCAATAGTTACTGCTGTATAATTATTCATTTATAATAACTAAGTTGTATATTTTAGAATAATTCTTAATAAATTCTTTTTCAATTTCATCTACATTTAAATTAATTAATTTATTGAGATTTATGTTATTTAATATTTTTTTATCAAATTTAACATTACATAAAATAACATATAATTTTTCTTCGTTATTTTTAAACTCGATATAGTCATTAATGTTTATTAGATTTGTTTTTATCTCATTATTTAAATCTGAAAATTTATATTCTTTGTTTGCAATATTTGTTTCACTATTTAATTTTTTTAAATTTTTACATTTTAAATCTTTTTCATCAATCTTTACTTTAGATCTTACACTATAAATATTTGCAATTAGTCCATCATATGTTTCAAAACTTTTTTCTATAAAAATAATTGACACTTTATTATTTTTTTCAAATATAAAAAAATTATTTTTTGATAATATATTTTCTCTTATTCTTTTATCTATTTTTTCAATATTATTAATTTCTTGTTCTTTTTCAAAAAATTGAATTTTTTTCTCATTTAAAAAAAATCTTATTAGTTTTAAATCGACATTTTCTAAATTATTTATTTCATTAACAATTCTTTTTCTATTTAAAGTGTTAAAATTTATATAATTTACTTTAAACTTATATAGTAAATCTATATCTTTAATTGGTATATTTAAATTACTTACAGTTGAATTGAAAATATTTTCCAGTACGGCCTTTCTAGCTAAATCTAATTTAATATTTTGAATTATGTTTTCTTGATTTATTACGAAGTCAAATTCTCTTTTATTTTGTACATTTACTTCTTTAATATTTTCAAATACTTTAAATTCATCAAGTTTGAAATTAAAATTTGACATTATATAATACTCAAAAAATAAATTTGCAGAAATATAATCATTAATTATAAAATCTTTAGTCAAACTACTGTTATTACCTACAAAATCTAAATATTGTTTTCTTTTTTGGAAATCTAGTGTTGTAAATGCAGTGTCATTAATTTTAAAAATTATTTTATTTTCCGAGCTTAATACTTTTTGAAAACTAAGAGAAAATATGATTACTAATATAATATATTTTAAGAAATAAATATTAATTTGTTTCAAATTTATCATTTTCTACGCTTGATCCTTGCCACTCTATATCTTGTTTATCATTTTCAGTAACTGCTAAATTTGTTGATTTGTAGCTACCTATATTTTTAAATGAAAACATCAATGTTAATATATCTTGTGGTTTTAAATTATTTTCTTCATATGATTTTCTATTAAAATCTAAATTAATTCCAAAGCATTCATCAAAATAACTGTATCCAATACTATACTCTTTATTAATTTCTTTTTTAAGATCATATAGACCATTAATTTTTATTTTTGAAAATTTCGAAAATTTTTTACTTAAAAACGAATAGTTTACTGTTTCGGTATCATTAGTAATTATATTATTAATTTTTGTATTTTGATCTAAATATGAAAATCCTACTTCTCCTATTTTTGTTCTAGACTTAATATTTATATTTTGTTTTTTTAGATATTCATCATTTAAATCATATCTAAAAGAATATGATACTTCATTACTTTTTAAATACTCTACTGAGCCTAATAAATCACTTAAATTATCATCATTTCCTTGTTCTTTATGAAAATTACTGTTGTTAGTAAATTCATATGACTGTGAAAGTGATGATTTAAAATTTTCTGTGTAAGCATTAATACTATAAGTTATTCTTTTAGAGTTATCTAATTTATCATTTCCACTGAATCTATTTAATCTATAGATATTTTCTAAAGTAAAATCATTATTTGTTGAGTCTTCATTAGATAGTTTATTACTATTCGAAATTCCAGGCGATAAAACTAAATTAATTTTTGGATTTAATGTCAGTTTTGGATTAATTTTTTTAATTTTGAAAGGTGTTTCTGATGAAATTCCAAAAATTGGGAAAAATCTATAATAAGAGCCTGTTATAAAGTTACTTCCTTCGGTTAGTTTTTTTTCAGTTTTAAAACCCTGATTATATATTTCAGCATTAATTAAAATCTTAGAATTATAATTAATAAATTTTTTTTCAATTTCATATTTATGAGAAATTTTTTGCTGATTTTTAGCATGAGTTAAATTACTCTTTTCTCTAAATATATTATAAAATTCAAATGTAGAATTTGAAATATTTCCATTTTTATTAAAATATCC
>CENP01228609.1_pt1 | contig 11425 bp, 8 predicted proteins | sample 361281 | NCBI WGS metagenome assembly CENP01 (sample SAMEA2591122, study PRJEB7988) | marine metagenome | biome: marine biome (ENVO:00000447); feature: deep chlorophyll maximum layer (ENVO:xxxxxxxx); material: saline water (ENVO:00002010), including plankton (ENVO:xxxxxxxx) | depth 70 m
CCGTAGTCAGTACCCAACAAGAGGGCATCGTGAAAATGTCACAGCAAATTGTTGGACTCATGGAAGAGCCGTGGTAATGAAGCCACATGGTAATGATCCTGCTGAGTGGCAACTCCGCACACGAAATGTGCGTCTACCCAGATCCGATGAATTGCCGCTCTTGATGGGGATCGTCAATACGACACCCGATAGCTTCTCTGACGGCGGCCAGTGGGTACAGATTGAAAGTGCAGTAGCACATGGACTGTCCCTCATTGAAGCTGGTGCTGACATCCTTGATATCGGTGGGGAGAGCACACGTCCTTTCTCAGACCCAGTCGACGCAAAAGAGGAATGGCGTCGAGTCGGAGAAGTGGTCCGGATTCTCTCACGTGAATCAGACTGCCCACTATCCATCGATACGTCCAAGGCTTCTGTGGCCAAAAATGCGCTAGAGAACGGCGCTGAAATAATTAATGATGTCACAGGCCTTGAGGGCGACCCAGAGATGATCAGAATCGCTCGTGAGACTGGTGCTGGAATTTGTGCCATGCATATGCAAGGCACTCCAAAGACCATGCAGATAAACCCAACATATGAAAACGTTGTGGCAGAAGTTTATGCATATCTAGAGGATCAAAAGAATACGTTCGCTACGGCTGGCATTGCCCCCGAAAAAATCTGCCTTGATCCCGGCATTGGCTTTGGAAAAACGCACAGTCATAATATTGAACTGATGAAATATGCATCCAAATTTCTTGATCTTGGATGCCCCATTTTAATTGGTCATTCCCGTAAAGGGTTTCTTGGCAAATTAGTAAAACAAACACTCCACAGGGAACCCTCGTTACACGAACGTGATATCGCAACAGCTGCGGCAGCCTGTAGCCTAGCTGACCAGGGCATCCATATCTTGCGAGTGCATGATGTGGCAACCGTGCGACTTACTCTCACTGCCTACGCATCAAGCCGGACAAGCGTATAGCCGTCATGAAGCCATTGCATTGCGGGCAATAGCAACACACTGCCGAATATCATTCAAAGGACTGTCTGGGTTTTTCTCATATTCCAGAGAGAGGGCACCATCTTCTGGAAACCCAACCTGATCAAGCGCCGCAAATACAGCTGGTACGTCAAGATGGCCTTGGCCAAGGATCACTCCCTCTGTCTTTTTTTGCATTTCAGCAACGTCTTTGAGGTGGATACCGTACAGCCTGCCTTTCAGAAGCCGTATAACTTCGACCGGCCGTTCAGCTGAACGAATATAGTGCCCAAGATCGGCACAAGCCCCGATGCGTTGATCCCGGTTTTCAATAGCTTGCAAAACGTCAAGAACTTTACTGTAGCGATGACCAGGCCCGTGATTATGGATAGCGACACGAATATCAAATTCCTGAACGAGCTCCTCGAGATTATCAAATGAATCAGCTGATGGATCAGCTGTCAGAGTTTTTATTCCAGCCTGTTTTGCAAAGGAAAATACTTTTCTATTGGCTTCACTGTCTGCAGTGAATTTATTGACTCCATGGGCAGAAATCGTCAGACCCTGATCTCTGACTTTCTGCAGCACTGTCTTGATTAGCGACAGGTCGTTCGTAACCGGAAACATTTTCGGATAGAACTCAATCGCATCAAAACCCAACTCTTTTGTATGACGCAGAGCGTCATCGAGCGAATACTTTCTTAACGAAAATGCTTGGATTCCAAGACTGAATTTGGGGGGTGCCGGTGCAGCGGCATGAATGAGTGGAATTCCAACAATCCCTGCAGCAGCTGATGTCATAAAAGATCGACGACTCTGAGTAACCATAAACAAACTCCCCAGACAGGTGTAATTCGACCTACAATGGTTTTTGCCTGTGCGTGCTGACCGAGACAATGGTATTTGGTAGCGTACCATTACAGGAAAACTATTCGGACCTGCGTACAATCTTCGTTTTTCCTACTAAAGAGCCGACTCATGCCTGACAGTTCAACAGCCTCAAATAAGGAGCTCAGCGATCTTTGCCGTCTTACGGCTGAAAAGAGCCGTGCAGCTGCGATACAGCTTGCGACAGTCCCAGGAGAACAACGGGCGGCATGCCTTCGGGTGGCTGCAGATATAATCCGGAAAGATGAAGCCGACATCTTGAAGGCGAACCTTCGGGATCTCGCCGCAGCACCTGGCTTTGGCCTCACGGAAGCTGCCACAGACAGACTCCGCCTCGACAGCGAGCGAATTGAAGGTATTGCCGCTGGAGTTGAAGCAGTAGCCGAATTGCCGGATCCGGTCGGCGAACTGATTGAAATATCAACACAACCCAATGGGCTTCAAGTTCGTAAGGTGCGTGTCCCTCTTGGTGTCATATTTTTCATTTACGAGTCGCGGCCAAACGTCACTGCGGACGCCGCTGCAGTTGCGCTCGCTTCAGGAAACGCTGTGATTTTGCGAGGAGGAAAGGAAGCAGCTTACTCAAGCAAAAGAATTGTTGAAAGCATTCGTCAGGCGATCACTGCCAGTGGCCTCCCAACTGATTGTGTTCAACTCGTCGATATTGCAGATCGTGAGGCTGTTGGTGCTTTTCTCCAGTTCGACAACCTGATCGATCTTGCGATTCCACGTGGTGGCGAAAGCCTCATACGACGAGTCTGTGCTGAAGCACGCATGCCAGTCCTCAAACATTTCAGTGGAAACTGCCATGTGTACGTCGACAAATCTGCCGAGCTTGATATGGCTGAAAGAATTTTAATTGATGCCAAATGCCAACGCATGGGTGTCTGTAATGCAGCAGAATCACTTCTGGTTCATAGAGATATCGCACAAGAATATCTTCCTCGTATAGCCGAACAACTTCGATCAAGGACCGTTGAAATACTTGGCGACGAAGCGACCTGCCAGATTCTTCCTGGGATAGGGGAGGCAACTGAATCAGATTTCGCAACGGAATTTCTTGGCCCGAAACTTTCCATAGGTGTTGTCCGTTCAATTGATGATGCCATTGAGCACATCAACCGGTTTGGTTCTCGACATACTGACGCAATAGTAACTTCGGAGGAATCTGCTGCTAAAAGATTTGCAGCTCGGGTTGATACCGCAGTGGTACTCGTCAATGCAAGCACTCGCTTCAATGATGGCGGCGAACTTGGGCTTGGTGCAGAGATTGGAATTTCAACAGACAAACTCCATGCGCGTGGCCCATGTGGCCCAAGGGAATTGACCACATACAAATATGTCGTTACGGGAAATGGACAGACCAAAGGGTCGTGATTAAAAATCAACTGGAGAATTCGATGAACCAGAAAAATGGAAAGGCACCAAGGCATCTGCTTCGTGCCGGTGCTCTTACTCTTGTTGCGACAACTTTTTCGATAGTCCTCTTTGCCCAAGGCCCTCCCCGTATGCGGAAACATAAAGTTTCCGAGGCAAAGGCCTTGGAACTCGTTCCAGCAAACAAAATCCCCCCCACAACAAACCGTGTTCAAGTAACTGAAACAGATGGCTTTCGAGTTATCGAGTCAAATGACATTCCAAAACACACCGTCGGAAGATTTCCAAACAGGGGCAATCCAAACGCTATTGCTGCACAGAATTGGACAATTAAAATTCCTCTGCAACCAATCCCAAACGATACAGTAACCCCACTCCACCAAAGCACAAACCACGGTCCGCCGAATATGCCCTTTGGTGTTGGCGTAAACGGCGTACTTTTTGAGCCAGGAACGGCAGAGTTCTGGATGGGTGATCGAACCGCTGACTGGAACTACGAGGCACTCGGAGGAGCTGTTGGTCTCGGACTCGATGCCAATCATGCTCATGTTCAGCCCGGCGGCATATATCATTACCATGGCCTTCCTACCGGTCTTCTCGAAGAACTTGGTTTCACTGCAGGCGAGATTGACGACAACACACATTCACCACTCATTGGCTGGGCAGCAGATGGATTTCCTGTGTATTACGCATTTGGTTACCAACAAGCAGATGACCCAAAAAGCAGTGTTGTGAAGCTCACAACAAGTTTCCGATTAAAACAAGGGCAACGACCAAGCGGCAGTGCCGGGCCAGGTGGTCGATATGACGGAGCCTTTATCCAAGATTATGAATATGCCCTAGGCACTGGTGATCTCGATGAGTGCAATGGAAGATTCTGCGTCACTCCTGAATTCCCTGAAGGAACATATGCCTATTTTTTCACCGACTCGTGGCCGGTTATTCCCCGAGGTTTTCGTGGAACTCCTGTTTTGCTCAAAGAAAGAAGGCACGGCGCGCACCCGAGACGTCCCCGTTAAAACTCATGAACTAACATTATTCTGAGTCTTTACCTGCAGCAGTTCACAAGCCAAACCGATTGCGTACAACTTGTGGTACGCCAATATCTAGAACGTGAATCCTACCTGTATAGTGCTCTGCATCACTCGTCTTAAAACCCTCCTTCGATGCAACAAAGGTCAGTGTCTCATCAGCACAAACACACGGGCCGCATGGTGCTCCACGATCACAATCAAAACCTGATGGTACATCAATGGAGATAATCTTGGGTCGAGGATTGGTTTCCATTCGCCTAAGAATCGATTCGATTGCTACTTCTGTATCACCTTTTGCAGCACCCGTCGCACCCGTTCCAAGAATCGCATCAATTACACATGTCGCCGATGACAATGCGTTCTGCCACCGCTCTGCTGCAGCCCCTGCGAGGCATACCTGGTCTATTCCTGATCGATTGATGATATCGAGATTCGTCAATGAATCTCCTCTGAATCGCTGTGAGGATGCGGCGAGTACGACCCGAACTTTTGCTCCAGCAAGTTCCAGATACCGTGCAATGACTAACCCATCTCCACCATTATTTCCGTGGCCCACCACCACGACCACGTCTTGGTCAGAAATTGAACCAAATAGACGTACGATGGCTTCACTCGCATTACGGCCAGCATTTTCCATGAGAACGATCCCTGGGATGGAATATTCATCCATTGCCACTCGGTCAACCTCGCGCACTTTGTCTCGACTCAACGCCAGCATTCGGTTTTCTCCAAAAGGCCATTTCTTCTTCCATCCACCGTTTTGGTGCGTCGGAAAGCATAACTGAGGCTGAGAAATTGTGTGTTTTGCGGCAGACGAACCACACTGGTTTTCGCGGCTGTTTGTGCTGCTATGATCAGGAGCGGCGTAACCACCTTCAAGGTTTCCACAGTTCGACAATCCGAATCAAAAAGGAGTTTTGGTGTGGCACAAGCAGCCCTTGCACTCGAAGACGGCACATTTTTTTTGGGTGAGGCATTTGGTCATCGGGGAACGGTGACTGGGGAGGTCTGTTTCAATACCTCAATGACCGGGTATCAGGAAATTCTTACTGACCCAAGCTATCGCGGACAGATTCTTACCATGACTGCCCCGCAGATCGGCAACTATGGAATCAACCCTCAAGACGTAGAGAGCAGTCATCTCCAGATGGCCGGTTTCGTGGTCAGGGAAGCCAGCCGAGTGGCAAGTAACTTTACCGCAACTGGCACGCTTGATGATTATTTGAAGGCAGCTGGCGTCGTGGGCATAAGCGGCATCGATACACGAGCTCTTGTTCGACAAATCCGAATTCAAGGAGCAATGACTGGCGTCGTTTCAAGTGAAATTCTTCATGAAGAAAAGCTCGTACAAATGGCCAGGGAAGCACCGAAACTCGTTGGTCGAGATCTTGTCCAAGAAGTTATGCCTTCTGAAATCAGTCAATGGGATGAACCACTCGCTTCTGATGGAACACCACTTCGCCAGCCAACAGAGGGTGGAGAATTTTTACCCGCACCTCAGCATACCGGTGAAAAGCATGTTGTCGCACTTGATTACGGTATGAAATGGAATATCGCAAGGCACCTTGTTTCACAAGGCTGTAAGGTTACTGTCCTGCCGGGCAATGCGACAGCGAATGAGGTGCTTCACCTGAAGCCCGATGGTGTTTTCCTGAGTAACGGGCCGGGCGATCCTGAGGTGGTTGATTACGGGGTGTCGACAGTCCGAGATTTAGTTGGCAAAGTGCCAATCTTTGGGATCTGCCTAGGACATCAATTGTTGGCTCAGGCATGTGGTGCAAAAACATTTAAACTCAAGTTTGGTCATCGTGGAGCCAATCAACCTGTTCTTGATCTTGACACTGGCCGTGTTGAAATCACATCACAAAATCATGGATTTGCCGTCGAGGAAGAAACTCTCCCACCAACACTTGAGGTCACGCACAGGAACCTCAATGATGGCACAATTGAAGGCATCCGTCATAAGACAGAGGCTGCTGCAAGCGTCCAGTACCATCCAGAGGCTGCAGCAGGGCCTCACGATTCATCGCCTCTTTTCCTCCGCTTTCGTGAAATGCTGAACTAGCAATCAAAAAGGGAGTAGGACGCATCTCTACCACGTTACAGGGGCCAGCCTGCTCACTGTTTCGGGGGCAAAGTGCCTCCTGAGAGCGAGATACACCCCAAGCAAGATACTGGCCAAAGGCCATGCTTTCAGCTTTGTAAAAGCCCAAAACGCTGCTACCAGATTTATTTTTTAAAAAAACCCCCCGGAAAAGTTTGACATCGGGTTTCTGTGTGCAATTTTTGAGGGAAGCTACGGGCGCCTCCGTCGCTTCACTGTCGATCAAGAGATTCGGCGGTTTTTCACCCTATTCAAGTGTCAAGGAGGCTCACCCATGAGTCGTGCGTTTTACTTAGGCGGTCTATCGGCCGCACTTTTATTGTGTTTAGGTACCTTTGCTGAAGCTGGTCTTTTCGGTAATCACCACCGAGCTGATGCTGGCTGCTGCGAACCAGCTTGCGGTTGCGAGCCTACTTGCGGTGTTGAGCCTACCTGTGGTTGCGAGCCTACTTGTGGCTGCGAAGCTGCATGTGAGCCTGCTTGCGGTTGCGAGCCAAGTTGTGGATGTGAACCTGCTTGCTGTGACTCCGGTTGCTGCGAACAGAAGAAGTGCGGCAAGATTCGTGCTTGGTTTGCCAAGCTTCACGAAGCAAAGATGGCCCGTCGAGCTCAAAGAAGCTGCTGCGAACCAGCTTGCGGATGTGAGCCAACCTGTGGTTGTGAGCCAACCTGTGGTTGCGAGCCAGCTTGTGAGCCAGCTTGTGGTTGCGAGCCAACCTGCGGATGTGAGCCAACCTGTGGTTGTGAGCCATCTTGTGGAATCTAAATCAGCGTGACTTCTGAGCTATACCCCGATAGTTCAGTGACTATGCCACATCGACCCGGCCGGATACCATCCGGCCGGGTTTTTCTTTTTTATGAGCCTGACTCTTTCTGGTCGAACTCCCTCGAGAATCATTCCGACAGTCCTGGGCTTTCCAATTCGACTTCTCAGCCCCGGTAGGCCAGATGCCCTAGTCGTTTTCGGCCAGCCACCGCTCGGCATCAAGAGCCGCCATACACCCTGTACCGGCAGCCGAAATAGCCTGACGATAATAGTCATCAGCTACATCACCAGCTGCAAAGACACCCTCAACATTCGTCGATGTACGGAAGTGGTTTTGCCAAACAACATATTTCTTGGGATTCAATTCCAATTGCCCATCCAGAAATGCCGTATTCGGTGTATGACCAATTGCCAAAAATACGCCGGCTGCGGTTACTATGGTTTCTTCACCCGATTCCGTTGTACTTTGCAACCGGACACCGGTTACACCATCGGTATCATCACCAAGGACTTCAACGAGCTTTGAATGATAGTGGATCTCAATTTTCTCACTATCGTACGCACGTTTTGCCATGATTTTGCTTGCTCGCAATTCATCCCTACGGTGAATAAGATGAACTCGACTCGCAAACTTCGTGAGATACGTAGCCTCTTCTACGGCTGAATCTCCACCACCGACTACAACAAGTTCTTTATCTCGAAATCTCGGAAGCGCTCCATCACAGACTGCACAAGCGCTGACTCCTCGATTTTTAAAGCGCTCTTCACTCTCCAATCCAAGCCAATTGGCACTTGCACCCGTTGCAACAATTACGCTTCGTGCTCGTATTTCACCACCACCTGCTCGCGTCAGGGTAAATGGCCTTTTTGAAAAATCAACCTTCTGAATGTCGTCCGTAATGACACGTGTGCCAAAGTTTACTGCCTGCTGCCGCATGAGTTCCATTAACTCTGGGCCCGTCACGCCTTCACCAGCGTGCGGAGCCATCATCATTCGTCGATCTTCAGGGAGTGCTGAATCAAGAAATGCTGCAAGATCACCTGCAGGAAATCCTGCATAGTTCTCCACTTCACTTGTCAGTGCCAACTGACCAAGTGGCAAGGTTCCAGCCATACGATTCTCTTCAGTAATAGCCCCCTCAAAAACAAGAGGCTTCAATTGCGCTCTAGCGGCATATGTTGCTGCGCACCAACCTGCCGGGCCGCTTCCAATGATGACAACATTCTCGAGTGAATCTTCTGACATTCCTTACTCCCTCGGGGAAAATCACGCGGCGTGTCCTCACTGTTGTACCCACACCAACGTTCTCAAAAAACAATTTGCTGTCCGCATGATAACGTGAAACTCACATTTCTGCGTGTAGGAGTCATCGCGACACACTGGCATTGCTTCTGTCACTCCCGGCAGTACGACACGCTCTTATCCACACCTTTTGGTTGCCGCCCTCCTGTTTCCCGCAGTTTTTGGATAGCCACCCATTTTCATGAACATAAATTTGGTAAAAAAAAAGCAACCAGTACTTAGTGAAACACCGGTTGCTTTTGTATTTTTAGCGCACAGCAGTATCATGCATTAGGTCTCCACCTTTCAATTCTATGCCGAAATAGTACGAAAATGAAAAATTCCATAAGCATAACTCAGGTTTCTGGACTTTTCACTGCAATCCCTGATGTGTCCTTTTTTGTAAAAGATCGGCAGAGTCTGTTCGTGCACGTCAACGACTGCTTTCTGCGCATTCATGGATATTCCGATCCATCTGACATGATTGGAAAGCAGGATTTTGATTTTCATCCACCCGCTCTCGCTGCTGAATATTTTGCAGAGGATAATCGTGTCATGGAATCCGGGGTTCCAGTCTACGATCAGTCTGAATTGGTCACGCATCACTCTGGGATGCCGCGGTGGTACCTTATCACTAAATTGCCTCTCTCAGACGATCAAAACAAAATCGTTGGCTTGGCTGGTGTTATGAGGCAGATTGATCAGCCAGGTGACGCTCCTAACGACTACCAGCGTCTGACTCCATCACTTGAGTACGCTTTAAAGAATTGCTGTCACAACGTCAGCATACCTGAAATGGCAAAGCAGTCTGATCTTTCTACAAGCCAACTTCAACGGGACTTTCGAAAATTATTCCGGATGAGTCCGGGTGAATATATCATGCGCCTTCGTCTTCAGCTTGCTCGCCGCCAACTCATTAATTCAAACGAACCAGTTGGACAGATCGCTTCTGATTGTGGTTTTTTTGACCAGAGTCATTTTACTCGCGCCTTTCGAAAACATACTGGCCTCGCTCCTTCGCACTATCGTCGTCAGGCTTGGAAGCAGAGTGCTCCTAAAGAATAGCGAGTGGATTCCGTCGCTCCTCTAGTGTTCCACGAGTAACCCCAATACGATTTGCTGCTTTCAGTTTCGCCCATACTTCCCGTCCATTAATTTGGCCGCTCAGAAGTTTCCTGTATGCTTCAAGAATACCTGCCATTTCTTCTTGACTTTGATTCAGCATTTCAATTCGCAGGTGCTTCACTCCTTTATTGATGAGTTGTGTCACCACTTCTGCCCCACTTTGTGGCACAGCATTGAAAAGCGTATTGCGACAACCAACATCAGCGGTCAACAAATGATCGACAGCAATTCGATCCCGTAGCTGCACCACGTGGTCATCACACGGTCTGCCACAGTTTGTCTTATCCGTACCCGGAGAAAGAACTGAGCAGAACACACAATGCTCCATATGGAACATTGGCATGTGCTGATGAATGACGACTTCGAGAAGATTCCCCGCTACCGCCGAGGTCAAATGAACAAGTTGTTCACGATTGCAATCATATGAGACTGCGATTCGTTCAACGCCCTGTTTCTCAAAAAAGTCAACTGTCAACGGGTTGGTTGCATTGAACGAAAAATCTGCAGTAACTGGGATGCCCTTTTCCCTGAAATATTCAAGGCCACTGAAATTGCGTACAAGAACACCGGCCGGGTCACACTTGGCTAGCGATGTAAATATTCCCATCTCGGATGGCTTTTGTATGCGTGGTGTGGCAATAAATAACTGAGCATTATCCTGCTTTGCCAATTCCACTGCCTCACGGTAGTGCCGAATGTCAGAAAAGTCTGCCAGAAGATTTTTTTCACCCAGATGGAGTACTCCTTTCAACTGCTTTAGTGTTCGCACCATGACATGCAGCGTGGGCTCAATACTGCGGGATTGCTCACTAGTATTTTTTGACGAAACAGTCGACACAATTTTCTGAACGGCACTCGTGACATCAATCGTACGCTGGCGACTCGGACGAGAAACAACCAAGTCTTCGAGTGCTGTAATCAACTTTTTGCGAAGGCTTCCCAAGACACTAAATGGTGCCATCGGATTACCTGTGATCGTGGCTTCGACACCACTCAGCATAAAGGGTGTTCCGCCAAGACGGCCGAACTGTTCTTCAAGTACGTTCTGTGTCAATGGATGCCGCTTGGCCTCTGCCAAATCCGTCTCGGTAACAACATGACAACTGAGGCCGCTCTGAAGCGTTGCAGTGACGCGCAATGGCTCACCAACATGAGCTATGACTTCAAGGCTAATGGGCTGTTGCCTTTGCAGATTATTTGTCTGAAAAGACTTTCGTAGACGCTGCGTCACTTGTGGATCGTCTGTCTTCCATACCTGCGAACCAATTTCAATCTGATCGAAGTCAATGGCATCTCGTCCAAAGGTAAGTTCGACAACGCCATGATTCACAGATTCTGTGAGTGAACGACCCTGATGAAACACCTCATAGACTCTGGCTCCTTGGGACGCTGCGTCAGTCGAACTATCAAAGGCGACTCCATGTCCTCGCTTCACCGATGCGGTGAGTTCAACCGCAATACGTTCTTGTGAAATGCCACATATCCGGCCAAGTACTACACCACGTTTTGCACTGCTTGTCGCCGGAACAAGCATTTTGTGATCACAGCCGTTGAGCCAGCCCGGAGAGAATCCACGCGAGAAGGTCAGTTCCATTTCCTCAATCTGCTTTGGCTCAAAGACAACCGGCTGTCCAGAAACAGCTGAATCAATAGCTTGCCGATAACTCCGTGTGATTGAGGCGACATACTCAGGTGCTTTCAGCCGTCCCTCTATCTTCAGTGAAGTCACTCCAGCAGCTAAGAGTTCAGGCACAAGGGCAAAGCCTGCTAAATCCTGCGGAGACAACAGATACTTCTGATTCCCTAAATCAACGTGTTCTCCATCGCAAATAACTTCATACGGGAGTCTGCACGCCTGAGCACATTGGCCACGATTTGCACTTCGACC
>CENP01068873.1_pt1 | contig 11424 bp, 9 predicted proteins | sample 361281 | NCBI WGS metagenome assembly CENP01 (sample SAMEA2591122, study PRJEB7988) | marine metagenome | biome: marine biome (ENVO:00000447); feature: deep chlorophyll maximum layer (ENVO:xxxxxxxx); material: saline water (ENVO:00002010), including plankton (ENVO:xxxxxxxx) | depth 70 m
TCTTCTTACGATATTCTTGATATTTATATAGAGAATGGCAAGATTGGAGGTTTTTGGGTATATAGCCGAAAAGAAAATTAATGACTTTTATAAGAGGTTATCTCGCTTAACTTTTGCATATTGTAAATTAGGACAAGTTCTTGACTGTTTTTTAGTCAGGTTTAAACGAGTTTCCTATTTACAATAATAATTAGTGAACTCAAAACAAACATAATACCTGCTGGTAAGAATTTGATTATTTCATCACCAACTTTGAAGTGCATTACAATAGCTCCGACCATTAGCATGGCCATAAGCCCAGCTGCAGGAGTAATGGTTTTTTTGTTGTAGAAACCAATTAACAAACCTATGGCTGCTAATATTTTTAGACCTCCAACAAGGTAGACCATGGTTTCGTTAAGACCATATACTGCAAATTCTTCTATCATGTTGGTAGCATCTCCTCCGCGGTATATAGTTGCTTTTCCAAATCTAAATAGCCATACGTTTAGTACAACTGCAGCAACTGTAATCATTGAAATTCCTTTTAAAATTTTCATTTTCTAAGATTTTAGTAAATTAAATATATACAAATTTAAAATAAGGTACATTAAAGCAGGTGCAGATTGTAATACATCGTCCCCAATATATATCCTTGTACATAATGCTCCACCCATGAGTAGCGATAATAATAAAGCAGCATATTTTCCAATTTTGGTATAATAAAAGCTTAGAAGAACACCTATGCCCAATAAAGACTGAAAAATCGCAATAGGAAGCCTATAATCTCCAAAACCATATCTCTCAAACTCTGTTACATAAAATGGATGAGTGAGTGCAATTATTCCATAGAATAAGTGAGAAAAGCCGCTAAAGAAAATTATGGTTCTTTTAATCATTGCGCTAAGGTAGGCTATTATATATTGCTATATGTTAGCCTAATCCGCTACGCGGCTTATTTTTTAATATCATTCATTTTGCGATAGTACTCTATCGACATTATTGAAATCAAAAAACCCACAACTAGAGTTGTGGATTTTTCTTCTGCGGAGAAAGAGGGATTCGAACCCCCGGAGGTGTGACCCTCAACAGTTTTCAAGACTGCCGCATTCGACCACTCTGCCATTTCTCCAACGGTGTGCTAATATAACCTCTTTTTTTGTTTCTGAAAGCCCATTTTAAAACATGGTTATCGGTACATTTGCTAAATGCTTGATTTTCCATTTGATATCATCATATTAGTAGGGGCTGGTTTATTTGCAGGCTTTGTAAACACCATGGCTGGCGGTGGCTCATTACTTACCCTGCCTTTGCTTATTTTTTTGGGATTACCACCCGCAACAGCCAATGGAACTAACCGCATTGCTATCTTTGTTTCATCTTGCTCGGCAACACTCGGATTTAAAAGTAAAAACGTTAATTCTTTGCCCTTGAGTATCTATTTGGGCATAACTGCATTGTTAGGAGCATTAATTGGTGCACGTATTGCGATTGAAATTGATGGTTTTTTATTCAATAAAATCTTGGCTATAATTATTATAGTTATTGTTTTTTTAATGGTTTTTAAACCAAACTATAATTTTCAACTTCTCGAGCCCAAAACTACAGGAAAAACCTTGATTTGGTCAATGATAGCTTTCTTTTTTATTGGTATTTACGGAGGTTTCATAAATGCCGGTATTGGATTTATCATAATGCTGTTTTTGAATTATATAAACAAATTGAATTTGGTTCAGGTCAATGCAACCAAAGTTGTTTTGGTTTTAATATATACTACAGGTGCACTAGCTACCTTTGCATTAAATGGACATATTAATATTAAGTACGGAATCGCTTTGGCTATTGGAAATGCTGCAGGTGCTTTTTTTGCATCTCGATACTCTGTTAGTAAAGGTGAGGGCGTAATTAAAATTGTTATGATTGTTATGGTTCTAGTAATGTCAGTTAAACTTTGGTTTTTTTAAATAGTTTCCATGTAAAAAGTTCTTATGTTTTCGCTAATGCTTTATTATTTTTTCCTAAAAAAATTTACTAGAAAAGTATTATTGAGTATCCTTTAGCGAAAATTAAATATAAGTTTAAACTATGTTGATATTTTTAACTGTGTGCTTTTTGGATTTCAAGGTAGACTTCCTTAAACATAAAATTGCATATTTTATTTTGAGAGCCAAATCGTAAAGAAAGTGCAACAATGATTTGAAAAATGGTGGAGGTGGTATGTTTTAATAGTTCTCGTAAGAAGTAATATGTAGTCCATATCCAGACATGCCTACACGTTTGATTTTATTGCTATTGGATAAAAGTTTGATGTTGCTGATACCAACTGCGTGAATCATTTGTGCGCCGATGCCAAAATCCTTTTCATCAAATTTAAGTGCATGATCTGCAGTCCCTTTAAGGGCCTTGATTTGGTCGAGTAGCTTATTTGCAGGTTGTAATTGGTTAATAAATACTATAGCGCCTCTACCTTCTTTTTGAATACGTTTAAAAATCTTATCAAGTGTGCTTTCTTTCTTTTGATTTAGTATGCTAGCCAATTCACTGTTTAATTGATGTGTGTGGACTCTCGTAATCACGGAATCGTCTTTTTCCCAACTACCTAGTGTAAGTGCTATGTGTATTTGGTTATTGGTATTTTGATGGTAGGCACGGAGTCTAAAGGTCCCATAACTGGTTTCAATTTCAAAATCCTCTTTTAGTTCAATAAGACTATCGTGTTTCATTCGGTAGCTAATCAAGTTCTCAATAGAAATTAATTTGAGGTCAAATTCATTAGCAATTTTTTGAAGCTGGGGCATGCGGGCCATAGTTCCGTCCTCATTCATTATTTCTACAATAACCCCAGCAGGTTGAAAACCAGCTAACCGTGCAACATCAATAGCTGCTTCTGTGTGCCCGGTTCTGCGTAACACACCACCTTCTTTTGCAACTAATGGGAATATATGCCCTGGTCTTAAAAAGTCTTCTGATTTTGCTTCTGGATTTATAAGTCTGCGTACAGTCTTAGCCCGATCAGCAGCTGAGATACCAGATGTAACACCTTCTCCTTTAAGGTCTATAGAAACTGTGAAAGCGGTTCCCATGGGATCTGTATTATTACTTGCCATTGGATATAGATCCAATTTTTTGCAGCGTTTTTCCGTTATTGGGGTACAAATCAGTCCACGACCTTCTTTTGCCATAAAATTAATCATCTCAGGTGTGACCATTTCAGCAGCACCGACAAAATCGCCTTCGTTTTCTCGATTTTCATCATCAACGACGATTATAACCTTACCATTTCTGATATCTTCAATTGCTTCTTCTATAGAGTCGAGGCGAAAATTATTATCCATTTTTAATTCTTTTCATTAACAATTCAAAAGGCATTTTGATGTTTAACTTTAAACGCTCTGAATCAAATACAGACTTATCCCTACTAGCACGAATTGTGGCTACTAAGCCAACAAAAGTTAACACTATTGAAATTAGCCATGCACCCAAAAAAGGATTTAAGCTTCCATCTTCAGCGCTGTTTTTGAATAATGTTCCTGCAAAGTGATAGCTTAAAAAAATAATCAGAGCTACAACAATAGGAAATCCAAAACCACCTTTTCTAATTATAGCTCCAAGTGGTGCACCGACAAAAAATAACATGACCGCCGCATAGGCATTGACAAATTTATCATCTCGCCATAAACGGTGTAGGTTGATTATTTTCTCTCTAATAAAAAATAAATTCTTTTGATTATTTAGGCTGCTTAACTGCATATTAATATTTCTTTTAGCTGCTTCTATTATTCGCTTTTTTTCACTTGTTTCAAAAGAATCTAAAAAAGTATTTGATCCTTCAAAGCCACTTGGTTCTAACGTGTTTTTGTTTCTATCAACAGACTTAATTCCTGTGCGTAAATATACCGTATTTGCAAAACCCTCAATTTCTGAAATAAATTTATCAGAAAGTGAATCAATACTCTTTGATAGTTCAGAAATGTTTTGCATTTTATAAGTGTTATTATAATTGGTTTCATTTAAATCAATATCGTTGAATGAACGCAAGTCAATATTCATGGTATACTGTTGAAATGCAATTCTGTTATGCGGATTTTTTTTCTTATTCTTTTGTTGTTTTACCTCTTCGTATCGATATCCATCATAAAGAACTAATTGTAAGCCCTCCCGCAGCTCGTCATTCTTTAGTTCACCTTTGTCCGCCTTAATCACGATGTGATTGACCTTGTCTTTAGATTTTTCATGTATGATGACATCTTCCAAGAGTTTGTCGTTTTCACCATACTTACGACCTACTTTTATGTTGCTTTCTCCTATATCGTTAAACATGCCCTCAGTAATGGCCAATGCAGGACGCATTTTTGATAAGTTTTTTCTAAGGTTGTATGTTTTAAATTCTGCTAAAGGAATTACCGTATTAGAAACATAAAATGTTGCCAAACACGCAATACTGTTTACAATTATCAATGGTCGCATGGCACGCATCAGCGATATACCTGCTGATTTCATGGCGGCAAATTCATAGCGCTCTGCAAAGTTGCCAAAGGTCATGATAGACGCTAATAATATTGTTAGAGGAAGTACTAAAGGGATGAGCTTTGGGGAGTAATATAGTAGAAATCGTAATAAAACACTTAGATCAAGGCCCTTACCGGCAAATTCGTCTATAAATACCCAAACCGTTTGAATGATGAATATAAACATCAAAATAAAAAAGAAACTCACCAAGACCGTGAGGTAACTTTTCAAAATATAACGGTCTATCAAAGAAATTTTCATTAAAACCTGTCAATGTAATAGTTCGGATATTCAGACAACGAAAACACAAAAGTGTTTTTTGGAATTTCAATATTAGTTTTAAAGGAACTTATGGTAAGCGTTGTTTCAGTTCCATCATTATCAACCTCAATTAGCTTATAGATGTTTTTTGTATGCGTGTCTATTCCAAGTAGTAAATAAGATGCCTGTGAGTAGGTGTCAATTGGTATCAGTTTGATGAATTGAATTTTTCTACCCCCGTACAAGGGTTGCATGATATCCCATTCAAAACGATAGCCTTGTTTGTAGAATGAAAATATTTTGGAAGGACTTAAGTCTTCATCAAAACCATTACCTAAGGGTTCAATAAGTACTTCTTGGTTTTCTGAATTTATTGTGTGTTTATTTATGCCATCACTCAATTGCTCAATTCCCATAAGCTTGAGTAGGTATGCATCTCCTTCCACTACTAATGAGCCTTTTTCTTTTTGCTGAATCAATTCTTTTCTATTGACCAATTCGTATGTAAATGTGATTGAAATATTATCAAATTGTGCCATGGATTCCGATACTTCATTTAATAATATTTCAGCGCGTTGCTCTTGCGCAATGGTTCTACCAATGACAAGTAGTATTAAAAATAATTTAATTTGCCTTTTCATTTTCTAAAAATTCATGGAGTGAAATAACATCTCTATACAATACCTCCCGTGCCTTACTACCTTCAAATGGACCTACAATACCAGCAGCTTCTAATTGATCAATAATCCTTCCTGCTCTGTTGTAGCCTAGTTTAAGTTTTCGTTGCAAAAGCGATGCCGAACCTTGTTGTGCATTTACAACTACTTCAGCGGCCTCTCTAAAAATGGGATCTCTGTCTTCAATATTTTTTTCACTGCTGATGCTGCTTTCTTCAGATTTAAACTCAGGCAATAAATGCGCCTCTGGATATGCACGCTGTGATCCGATAAAATCCGTAAGTTTTTCAACTTCAGGTGTGTCAACAAAAGCACATTGGAGCCTAATCAAATTATTTCCTTGCGTAAACAACATATCCCCACGACCAATGAGCTGATCTGCACCGCCACTGTCTAAAATGGTTCTGGAATCTACCTTAGCCATTACTCTAAAGGCAATTCGTGCTGGAAAATTGGCTTTTATCAAACCTGTAATTACATTTACAGATGGGCGCTGGGTGGCAATGATTAAATGTATACCAATTGCTCTAGCCAGTTGTGCAAGACGGGCAATTGGTGTTTCCACTTCTTTACCTGCTGTCATAATTAAATCTGCAAATTCGTCAATGACAAGGATTATGTAGGGTAGGTATGCGTGACCGTCGTGTGGGTTTAATCTACGATCTTTAAATTTGGTGTTGTATTCCTTTATATTGCGACACATTGCAGATTTGAGCATGTCATAACGCTTGTCCATTTCAATACAAAGTGAATTTAAGCTATTGATCACTTGTTTATTTTCTGTGATAATTGCCTCTTCAGCATCGGGAAGTTTTGCCAAATAGTGCCGCTCAATTTTATTAAAAAGAGTCAGCTCCACTTTCTTGGGATCAACCAACACAAATTTTATCTCTGCAGGGTGTTTTTTGTATAACAGCGATGTGAGTATAGAATTCAAACCAACAGACTTACCTTGTCCAGTGGCACCTGCCATAAGCAAGTGGGGCATCTTGGCTAAATCGACCACAAAAGTTTCATTACTAATGGTTTTACCAAGAGCAAGGGGAAGCTCCATTTCAGCTTCTTGAAACTTTTTTGCCAAAATAACTGATCGCATGGATACTATGGTTGAATTTTTATTTGGAACTTCGATACCAACAGTTCCTTTCCCAGGAATGGGTGCTATAATACGAATACCTAAAGCTGACAGCGAGAGTGCAATATCATCCTCTAAATTTTTGATTTTTGACACACGTACCCCAGCAGAAGGCACAATCTCATACAGCGTGACCGTTGGTCCAATGGTAGCTTTGATGTCGGCTATGCCAATTTGATAGTTCTTCAGGGTGTCAACAATACGTTCTTTGTTTTCTTCTAGTTCCTGCTCATTTATTGTGATCCCTTCGTGTGGATAGCTTTTTAGCAAGGACTCTGTAGGGGAGCGAAAGTTTTTCAGTTCAAGTGTTGGGTCTACTTCACCAAAGTCCGCAACTAATTTCTTGGCTTTGATTAGCAACTCATCCTCTTCTGTAGTTTCTAACGAGAGCTTAATTTCATCATATTTTTTCTTTGGGGTGGACTTATCAGTTATGGGTCGATTCTCTTCTTTTTTTTCCTCGTCCTGTATATCAAAAACTACTTGTGAAGGTTTTTCTGCTTCTTTTGGGCTTTGATTGACATCATCACTATTGCTTACTTTAGCCTTAAATAATTTTATTTTTTCCGGTTTCCATTTAAATTGATAAACCGAAAAGGCAATAAATATGAGTAGTAAAATACTAAAAACACCAATTGGTCCAATATATTGAATCATTAAGAAATTACTTTCATATCCGATAATACCACTCAATAGGGGATTTTGGGGAAATAAAAGTGCCATGCCAATAGCAAGCCATAACGATATTATAAGCGTCCATATCCATCTCGCAGCAAGCTTGGCTGTCGCAGTATTAAGGAAGTGACTTATTCCCGTTATAAATGTCATAAATGCTATGGCAAAGGCACCAACACCCAAGCCTTGATATATAAACAAATGACTTAGACTAGCTCCGAGTTTTCGAATTCTATTTTCCACAACAACATCTCGGTTTCCTAAAGCAGTTAACGCACTTTGATCTGCTTTCCATGAGCTAAAAAACGAAATAAAAGCAATTAAAAGCAAAATCGAGAATAGAATACAAAAGGTACCCCAAACGATTTGTTGTTGTCTATTTAATGCTTTGATGCGAAACTTAGCTTTACTTACCATAATAATCTTAATCAAAAATACAACAAAAAAACCCGATGATTTCATCGGGTTTTCTTTAAATTAATTTATGTTAATTATTTCGTTGTAACCATTAATTATTATCTCAAATCAAAACGGTCTGCATCCATCACTTTATTCCAAGCCGCGATAAAGTCTTTAACGAATTTATCGTTATTATCGTTTTGTGCATATACTTCGACGATAGCCCGAAGTTCAGAGTTCGAACCAAAAACCAAATCTGTTCTTGAAGCTGTTCGCACATTTTCACCCGTAATTCTGTTTTTACCAGTATATGTGTTGTAGGAAGTTGTTTCCCATTTCACATCCATAGACAATAAAATCTTGAACCAGCTATTATCCAATGCGCCATCTGTCCACACGCCATCTCCAGATGATGAAATACCCATAGCCCTCATGCCGCCAACCAAAACAGTCATCTCTTTGGGTGTAAGCCCAAGGAGCTGTGCCTTATCAAGCATTATTTCTTCAGGTGCAACCGCAAATTCTTTTTCGCCATAATTTCTAAATCCACATGCTCTGGGTTTAAGTAGGTTGAACGAATCAACATCAGTGTTTGCTTGTGTTGCATCTACTCTTCCTGTAGAAACTGCAACAGCAACTCCACTAGCTAGCTCTATACCTACCGCGCCAGCTAAAACAATTACGTCAGCAACACTGGAACCTGTACTTGAAGCAATTGCTTCATATGCAGTCAACACAGTTGACAGTTCTTGTGGCTTGTTTACTGACCAGCTTCTTTGTGGTTCCAGTCTGATTCTTGCGCCATTGGCGCCACCTCGATTATCAGATCCACGGAATGTTGAGGCAGAAGCCCAAGAAGTCTCCACCATTTGTTGGTGAGACAATCCACTTTCTTTAATTGCTTTTCTCACATTATCCTCATCACTTGAAGATAATTTTTTACCTGCCTGCACAGGGTCTTGCCAAATGTAATCTACATTTTTAAAATCACCTGCAATGTAATTGCTTTTTGGACCCATATCACGATGAAGTAATTTAAACCAAGCACGTGCGAAAGTTTCACCAAAATGTTCTGGATTTTCAATAAAGTTTTCACATACTTTTCGATAAACAGGATCAACTTTTAGAGCCATATCGGCAGTTGTCATCATGGGTAACACTTTTTGGTCACTTCCATCCACTTGCGGCACCATATCAACCTCTTCACAATCTTTTGGATGCCATTGCCATGCTCCAGCAGGACTCTTTTTTAGCTCCCAATCATATTTAAAAAGAAGTCTGAGATAGTCCATATCCCATTTTATTGGATTAGGGGTCCATGGACCCTCTATACCACTTGTAATTGCGTCAATTCCTTTACCAGATTTGTAATCACTAGTCCAACCAAATCCTTGTTCATGAATTTCTGCTGACTCTGGATTTTCTCCTTTATGATCTTCACTTGCAGCACCATGGGCTTTCCCAAATGTATGCCCACCTGCAGTTAAAGCAGCTGTTTCTTCATCGTTCATAGCCATCCGACCAAAGGTTTCGCGAATGTCTTGAGCAGAAAGTGAAGGGTCAGGATTAGCATTAGGACCTTGTGGGTTAACATATATTAAACCCATTTGAACTGCCGCCAAAGGGTTCTCCAAATCTTGTCGTGTTTTTCCATATCTGTTGTCCCCAAGCCACTCGTCTTCAGAGCCCCAGTAAATATCCTTTTCTGTATGCCATATATCCTCTCTTCCTAATGCGGTCCCGTGATTAGGTCCACCCATGTCTTCAATGGCCACGTTTCCTGCAAGGACAAGCAAGTCTGCCCAACTTAAATTATTCCCATATTTTTCTTTAACAGGCCAAAGTAATCGTCTAGCTTTATCTAGATTACCATTGTCTGGCCATGAGTTTAGCGGAGCAAAACGCTGCGCGCCTGTAGCAGCACCACCACGACCATCTCCAGTTCTGTAAGTCCCTGCAGCGTGCCATGTTAGGCGTATAAAAAAAGGTCCATAGTGACCATAATCTGCTGGCCACCAGTCCTTGCTATCATGCATTACATCTACAATATCTTTTTTGACTGCATCTATGTCAAGACTTTTAACTTTATCACGATATTCAATATCCTGTATTGGGTTACTCTTGGTATCATGTTGTCTAAGGATGTCTAAATTTAGGTGATTTGGCCACCAATCTTTGTTTTGAGTTCCAAGGTTTGGCTGAGTAGTTGCGCCATGGAAGGGGCATTTGCTTTCGCTCATAGTTTTCAATTTTTATTGCACCTAAAAATACAAAAATAAATAGAGGCTAATCCGATGTTTAATTTTAATTATCTATTAAATTATAATAAATGCTGATGCTAGGATTTAAGCTGTTTAATCTTATATCCTATTGCCGCAAAAAGCAGGGTTGTGAACGGACTTAACCAATTAAAAATCGCATAAATAAAATACTCTGCAACCGAAACACCCAGTACCCCCGACTGGTATGCACCACAGGTATTCCAGGGTACCAATACAGAAGTAACTGTGCCTGAATCTTCCAGTGTACGACTTAAATTTTCGGGCGCTAAGTTTCGGTCTTTGTAGGCCTGCTGAAACATTTTTCCAGGCACCACTAAGGATAGATATTGATCAGAAGCCGTTACATTGATGGCCAAACACGAAACAACCGTACTAGCAAACAATTGAAAAATGGATTCTGCCCAACTCAATAGTGCCATACTAATTGCCCTTAATGCACCAATAGCATCCATAACCCCACCAAAAACCATGGCACAGATAATCAACCAAATGGTGCCTAACATACCTGCCATACCACCAGATTGAAATAGATCATTTAACACCGGATTAGTCGTTTCTATGGCTGTTGAAACCGTAATTGTATCCATGATAACCATATAGCCAGTAGTCAGGTTAAGTCGTGTAACACTCGCAAGTTCAGCTAACAAAGGCTGTTGAAATAGAAACGCAAAAATGGCGCCTAATAATGTACCAATAAGCAGTGCTACCAATGGTGGCGTCTTGCGTGCAATCAGAACTACAACTAATATGGGAACGGCAAACAGTAGTGGATTAATGTTAAAGCGTTCTTCAATAGCCAATAACATGGGCTCAGTTTGTGCAACGGCTGTGGTGTCTTGTGTGAGACCAATAATCAGAAATACCACAAGCGTAACCATTATGGTAGGAACAGTGGTAATAGTCATATAGCGTATGTGTGAAAACAATTCACCGCCTGCCATAGCAGGCGCCAAATTAGTAGTATCGCTAAGTGGCGACATTTTATCTCCAAAATAAGCTCCTGAAATAACTGCACCAGCAATCATACCAATAGGAAGCCCCATGGCTTTTCCTATGCCAATAAGCGCAATCCCTACAGTAGCTGAAGTGGTCCAACTGCTACCTGTAGCTAAGGATATTAGTGCACAAATAATAATACAAGCTGCTAAGAAAAAGGTAGGGTGTAAGATTTGCAAGCCATAATAAATCATGGCGGGTATAATCCCACTAACCAGCCAAGTGCCTGCTAAGGCTCCAACAAATAAAAGTATAAGTATCGCACCCGTAACAGATTTGAGGTTTTCCGCTACTTGTTGAAGCATTTCTTTGTACTCAATTTTTTGTCTAAAGCCTATGATAGCCGCAATAGCACCACCTAGTAGTAATATAAATTGATTGGATCCGCCCAAGGCATCATCCCCATAAACACTTACATTAAGTGAAAGTAACAGGACCAATGCCACTATGGGTAGTATAGCTAGTCGAAGGGATAGGGTGGGCTTTTGTTTCATTTATGATGTAATAATAC
>CENP01132478.1_pt1 | contig 11378 bp, 10 predicted proteins | sample 361281 | NCBI WGS metagenome assembly CENP01 (sample SAMEA2591122, study PRJEB7988) | marine metagenome | biome: marine biome (ENVO:00000447); feature: deep chlorophyll maximum layer (ENVO:xxxxxxxx); material: saline water (ENVO:00002010), including plankton (ENVO:xxxxxxxx) | depth 70 m
TTAATTTTGGTTGACACAAAATATGAGTTTGGAATCAATAATGACGAAATTTATCTTATCGATGAAATTCACACCCCTGACTCAAGTAGATACTTTTACTTAGATAGCTACGAAGAAATACAGGGTAAGGATCAACAACAAAAGCAACTCAGCAAGGAGTTTGTAAGACAATGGCTAATTGAAAATAATTTTCAAGGTCAAGAAGGTGAAGAAATTCCAGAACTTAGCGATATGTTCATAGATTCAATAAGCAAAAGGTATATCGAGCTATACGAAAAACTTACAGGAAACCAGTTTCAGAAAAGAAGTTATGATGAAATTGAAAAGACCATTGAATCTAGAGTCAACCAATTCATCGCTGAATACTATAATTAAACTAAGCTAAAATTAATTCTTGACATAGTTTTTGCGCTTTTTGTAATTCTGATAAGTTCAAACCTATATCTTCTTCTTTAGCTTGGAAAAACGAAATCAGTTGTTCTGTTGCCAAATTACCTACTAGATCATCTTTTGCCATAGGGCACCCCCCCAAACCCATGAGTGCACCATCAAACCTGTAACACTTGGACATAAAAGCAGCTTGTATTTTTTCTATACTTGAATTGGGACTAGAATGAAAATGTGCACCAAAATCTTCTGAAAATTTTTTGTTGACAGTTGAAAAAACTTTTTGTATTTGATAAGCGCTTGCGCAACCTATTGTATCTGATAAAGAAAAATAATTTACTCCTCTATCAACTAGCTGTTTTAACCAATAATTCAGTTCTGAAATAGACCATTTTTCACCATAAGGATTGCCAAAACACATTGAAATATAGACAATAGCTTGTTTTCCTTCTTGAGCACATTTTGAAACCAAAATTTCTGCCAATTTTAAGGCGTCTGATTGGCTTTTATTGGTATTTTTTAGTTGAAATATCTTAGAAATTGAAAATGGAAAACCCAGATAATTTACAGAATCATAAGCCAATGCGCTATCAATACCTCGCTCATTAGCAACAATAACCGACAGTTGACTCGAAGAAGAATGTACATCCAAGGATTCAAGTACCAAATCTGTATCTTTCATTTGTGGAATAGCTTTCTCTGAAACAAAACTTCCAATATCTATCGTATGAAAACCAACACGTAAAAGCTGGTTCACATATTTGATTTTATTTTTGGTCGGAATCCATCTTTTTATGCCTTGCATAGCATCTCTTGGGGATTCAATTATCTTAATATTCATCTTTTCTTAAGGTGGACAACAATTTATTTACCAAAAATAGCATTTTTGCATCGTAAGTTTTTTCAACAAAACCAACTTGAAAAATCCAAAATATGCCTAACATTAAACAAGGTCAGGACTCCATAAACACCAAATCCGAAATTCTCAACCCCATTGAAAAAGGCCAAATCACAAAAGAAATTGAATTTCAAGAGGTAGTCAACGATTTTACAGAATCCGATTTTGAGGGTAAATCTACAAAAGAAATACTTGAATTGATTGAATCTCAAATGACCAAATTGAGTTACAAGGAATCTCTGCAAAGGCTCAATATTCTCAAAACCTTGGTTGACAAAAATTTAGAAAAAGATAAAAATCAAGCATTTGAATCGCATACAATGGAAGGGAATAATGCAGAAGATTTGCAATTTGAAGTACCAAAAGAATTTATAAAATTCAATAATCTACTAAGTACTATCCAGCAATTACGAATAGAGGAAAAGAAGAGAATAGAAGAAGAAAAAGAAACCAATTACAACAAAAAGCTTAAAATCCTACAAAAACTGTCAGGAATAATAGAAAATGATGAGACAGAAAAAACCATTAGAGAAGTAAAAGAACTTCAATTGTCTTGGAAAGCCATTAAAGTATTACCAAAGGACAAAATTGAAGATTTGTGGAACCGTTACCATAGATTACTCGATACCTTTTACGACAAACACTCAATCAATATTGAACTAAAAGAGCTTGACAGACAAAAGAATTTAGAATTTAAAATTGAGCTATCTAAAAAAGTTCTTAGTCTTCATGAGGAACACAACATTAAACGATCATTTATTTTACTCAACAAATATCACGAAGACTATAAAAATACTGGCCCTGTTCCTAGAGAGTATAACGAAGAAATTTGGCAAAGATTTAAAGCAGCTTCGGACGAAGTTTATCAGAATAAAAAAATGAAAATTTCTGAAATGGAAGCGCAAAAAGAAGACAATCTTGAAAAGAAAAAGATATTGACCGATAAAGCCATTCTAGTCGCAAAGCAAACTTATGAAAGAGTGGATCATTGGAAATTAAAACAAGAGGAGCTGAAAGCTTTAATGGAAGAATGGAAAAAAATTGGTCCAGTTCCAAAAAAACAATCCAATAAAATATGGGCAGAATTTAAAAACCAATTTGACGAATTTTACCATAACCGAAACGAATTTTACAGCCAGGTTAAAGAACAGAAAAAAGTAAACCTATCAAAAAAACTTGAGATTTGCGAAAAAGCGGAAATTATTTCAAAAGAACTAAACTTTAAAACTGGCGAAGCAAACCTAAAATCACTTCAAGAACAATGGAAACAAATTGGTCCTGTACCAAAAAAAGACGCTGAGCAAATTTGGAATAAGTTCAGATCAAGTTGTGATAGTTTTTTTGAAGCCCGAAAGTCTTATTTTAAAGAAAGACGGTTAGAAGAAAAAGACAATTTGATTAAAAAAAATAACATTTTAGATCAACTTTCGCTGTGCCTTAGTCAAGAATCAAGTGATGAGTTGTTGAAAAAATTAAAAACATTACAGAGTCAATGGGTACAAATTGGTCATGTAAGTTACAAACAAAAAGATGCCGTAAACAATAAGTACAACGAACTAAGCACTAAGATTTTTGAAAAATTTAAGGGCTTAAAAAATGAAATCCGAACCAATCAAAAAAAACAACACTTTTCAAATCTTTTAGGGATGCCCAATGGTGCCAAACAACTATCATTTGAAGAATCCAAGCTTCGAAAGAGAATAGAAAGCCTTAAATCTGAAGTACACACGCTGGAAAACAACAAACAATTTTTTGCTAGAAGCAAGAATGCAGATGACATATTTAAGGATTTTGATAAAAAAATTGAGAAATCTCAAATTTTAATCAAAAATTTATCCAAAGAATTACAGTTGATTAGACAGGTAAAGAATACGCGAGTTGATCAGACTTAACGTACAATATTTCTCTCATTCATAGCCTTTTGGTATTGTTTTGCAATAATCAAATGTTCTGTATACGTTTTGGAAAATATATGTCGGAAGCTCAGATCGGGTTTGGCGCAAAAAAACATAAATCCGTGTTTTTCAAAATTTAGGACAGCATCTATTGCCCTTAACGAAACCAAACCTATGGCGCCGGGAGGGATGCCTCCTCGTTGATAAGTATTGTAAGGATTTTTTAATTTTAGATCCTCATTAAGAATACGCTTAACGGATTTGTTTCTCAAGATAAAACGAATACTGGGGTCTGCATTCAATCTCCAGCCTTTTTTTAATCTGTTAATATATACACCTGCTACCCTACCCATTTCATCTTTATAGACTACCTCTGCTTGCACAATAGCAGCTAAAGCTGTTACCTCATCAGGAAGTAATCCTATTTCTTTTGCTTTGGCTAACCTATTTTCATTCCAAACTTTTTTAAATTCTTTTTCAAAAAATTGTTGCAATTTTTTTTCGCTTATTGCATAAGGCATAAAATATCTATCAGCAAAACAAAAAGTCAAAAGAGGCATCAAATCTTGTTGGTTATTTTTAAAATATCTACAATCCATTAAAACTGCTTTAATTCTATCCTCAGATAGAAAAATAGCCTCCGAAATAATTTTCAATAAAGAATCTTGGTAAATTCCTTGAGGTAAGTCTACAACCATCATTTCAAACTTTCCACTTCTAATTGTTTTTATGAGACCTACTATAGTTATATCAGAAGTAAATGAATATTTACCTGCATAAAAGTGATTAGGCAAATTCATTTGTTCAGCCAAAAAAAGAAACAATTTTGGAAATCGAAGTATTGGCTTCAAGTCGGCCTCAAAAAAAACTTCAAATGATTCATTTGGCTCAATGAAAACAATGTATTCTTCACTTTTTTTATGGAGACTACTCGTTTTCCAAACAAGGACGTATAATGTAAAAATAAGTCCAAATGAAAAAAATAAAAAGATAGAAAAAATTCTATTGATTCTCAATTCAACGCTAATTTATACTTTCGTGACTAATTATAGTGAACATTGCAATTATAGGCCACGGGAAAATGGGTACAGCTATCGAAAAAATAGCAAGCCAAAAAGGACACACTATTTCTCTTATTGTGGACAACAACGACTTTTCAGCAGAAGACCTTTCAGATAGTGACGTGGCAATTGAATTTACGCAGCCAAGTGCATGTACAAGCAACATAAAAAAATGCTTTGCTGCAAATATACCTGTAGTAGTAGGCACGACTGGATGGTATGAACACTACGATGAAATAAAAGAGATGGCTTTGTCAAAAAATCAGACAATGCTTACAGCGACCAATTTTAGTCTTGGCGTTAATATTTTTTTTAAAATAAATGAAATAATTGCCAAATGGACGAATAGTCTAGAGGGATATACAAGTAAAATTCACGAAGTTCACCATCTTCAAAAACTTGATTCACCAAGCGGAACAGCCATTACATTGGCTGAAACGATAATCAAAGAAACAAATTCATTAGACGACTGGCAACTCATAAAGAATAACGAAATCATAAACAACAAATCTCTTCCAATTACTTTTTCAAGGGAAGAAAATGTAAAAGGAATACATGAGGTGCAATTTGAAAATGAAATTGATAGCATTCAACTCCGTCATACAGCAAAAAATAGAATTGGGTTTGCAAGTGGTGCTGTAAAAGCTTCTGAATGGCTAGTAGATAAAAAAGGTGTGTTTAAACTCGATGAAATGATAGATGAAATAATAAAAATAAGCAATGACTAAAAACAAAGGAAAGTCAAAAACAAAAGAAAAGTTAGCTCTAAGAAAAATAATCAAACAATTTAGAACAAGAACCAAGGTTGTCATTTCAATTTGGACAATTTTCAACCTTATTTTTTTCGTTTTCTACACATTTGGAGCTAGTGCGCCAATAACAAAAAGTTTAGTGATTTTTGTAATTTGGGAATTGGTAATATGGGTTTATTACATTCATAAATACCACTACAAGAAAATCCACAAAAGCGGAGATTGGGTAAATGCTATCTTATTTGCAATCATTGCTGCTACGGTTATTAGAACCTTTTTTATAGAGGCATATAAAATCCCAACCTCTTCAATGGAAAAATCCCTTAGAGTTGGAGATTTCTTGTTCGTATCAAAAATAAATTATGGTGCTAGGTTGCCCATCACTCCTATTTCGGTTCCATTTGTTCACCAAAATTTATTTGGGGTCAAAGCCTATTCTGAAGCACTCAAAATGCCTTATTTCAGGACAAAAGGTTTACAAAAAATAAAAAGAAGGGACATCGTAGTATTTAACTGGCCTGCAGAACCTGACGGAAGACCCGCAGACAAAAAAATGAATTACATAAAACGATGTGTTGCCATTCCTGGAGACACTATTTCAATTCAAGATGGATATGTTCATATCGATGGGAATATGGAAGATTTCCCCCAAGATGGTCAGTTTGAATATAGAGTATATACAAAAGGAAAAAGTTTAAATCCAAAAAAACTCTTTAAATTGGACGTAACAGACTTTAATAGAGGAGCGGGGATGTCTGACCTTCACCTTTCTCAGGCAAGTAAAGAAAATGTAGAAAAATCTTTCAATCCAGATTCAGTTCTGCGAAAAACCTACCCGATTGGTACAACTGATAGCTACCTTTTTCCTACAGATACTGCTGTAATGGGGAAATGGAATAGAGACTACATGGAAGCCATCTATGTTCCAGAAAAAGGAGAATCTATAGCTATCAATAAAAACAACTACCCCATCTACGAAAAAATAATTAAAGAATATGAGGGCAATCAAAATGCTTATCTAAGTAATAATAGATTGGTAATCGATGGTGAATTCACGGAAAAATATACCTTTAAAATGAATTACTATTTCATGATGGGTGATAATAGGCACAATAGTTTAGATTCTAGATTTTGGGGCTTTGTTCCGGAAGATCATATTGTTGGTAAACCCTTATTTATATGGTTCTCCTTAAAATATGAAACCTATAATGGAAACTACAATCCACCAAAAAATCAATTAAGGGGTATTAGATTTAATCGCATTTTCAAAAGAGTAAAATAAATTGCGAATTGTTTTTTTTGGCACCCCTGATTTTTCTGTACCTAGCCTCAAGCAGTTGGTTCAGGAATCATATAATGTAGTTGCTGTAGTTACTGCAATTGATAAACCTGCAGGCAGAGGACTTCAAATCCAGTCTTCCGCTATAAAGGAAACAGCACGCTCATTAGGAATTCCAGTATTACAGCCAAAAAATTTAAAGTCATCAACTTTTATTGAAGAACTGTCCACATACAATGCAGACATTCAAATTGTCATTGCCTTTAGAATGTTACCTGAGACTGTTTGGAATATGCCGCGCTTTGGAACCTATAATTTACATGCCTCTTTACTCCCTGATTATAGGGGGGCAGCGCCCATAAATTGGGCTATTATCAATGGTGAAAAAAAAACAGGCCTTACAACGTTTAAATTAAAACATGAAATAGATACAGGTGACATTATTTTACAAAAGGAAATACTAATTGAAAATGACATGACGGCTGGAGAGCTTCACGACCAAATGATGATTGATGGAGCAGTTATCGTTTTGGATACTCTTAGAAGAATTGAAACAGGTAATGAAAAACCTCTTCCCCAAGACCTCAGCATTAGAAACCATAAAAAAGCACCAAAACTTAAAAAAAGTGATTGTAAAATAGATTGGTATGAAGATGCCGACAAGATTCACAATTTCGTTAGAGGTCTATCCCCATATCCAGGTGCATGGAGCAAATGGGAAGAAAAAACCTTGAAAGTAAGAAAAGTGGAGAAAAGCCCTCAAATAAGACTAAATCCAGGGGAATTATTCACTAAAGACAAGAAACTCTTTGTTGGCACCAGTGATTGTGCTCTGGAATTAATTGAAATACAATTAGAGGGGAAAAAAAATATGCCTGTTGAAGATTTCTTAAGAGGAGTTAAATCAATTCCAAAAAAATTAGGCAACTAACTATTGCCTTTACTCATCAGGAATGCCTTTATAAATTTTTCTAAATCACCATCCATGACCGCTTGTACATTACTAGTTTCTTCATTGGTTCTAAGATCTTTAACCAGTTTGTAGGGATGCATTACATAGTTTCTGATCTGACTTCCCCATTCAATTTTCATTTTACCCGCCTCCACCTCTGCTTGCTCCTCATTTCTTTTTCTTACCTCAAGTTCGTATAATTGTGATTTAAGCATTTTTAAAGCCCTCTCCTTGTTGGCCAGTTGTGAACGTTCTTTCTGGCATTCAACAACCAAACCGCTTGGCGCATGGCGAAGTCTAACAGCAGTTTCAACTTTGTTTACATTTTGTCCTCCTTTCCCACTTGATCTATAGGTCTCCCAACTAATCTCGGTAGGATTGACTTCAATTTCAATATCATCATCTACCAATGGATAAACATATACCGATGCAAAACTTGTGTGCCTCCTTGCACTGCTATCAAATGGTGAAATCCTTACCAAACGATGAACGCCGTTTTCACCTTTTAGATAACCAAAAGCAAATTCTCCGGTAAATTGCATAATTACACTTTTAATTCCTGCAACTTCTCCTTGGACCTCATCAACCAAGTCAATTTTAATATTGTTTTTCTCTGCCCACATAGCATACATCCTCATCAACATGTTGGCCCAATCGTTGCTTTCTGTTCCGCCAGCACCAGCATTAATTTCTATAATTGCATCAAATTGATCTTCTTCATTGCTAAGCATGTTTTTAAACTCCAATTTTTCTAATGCTTCTATGGCGAGCTGATATTGACTAGCTAATTCTTCATCCGTAACATCCCCAGATTGTTTGAACTCATATAATATTTCCAAATCCTCCACCATCGAAAGAATTTTGGAAAAAGAATCAGTCCAAAACTTCTTATGCTTTATTTTTCTTAAATGTAGCTCAGCTGCTTTTGGATCGTCCCAAAACCTTTGGTCATGAGTTTGTTGTTCCTCGTCTGCAATTAAGGCAAGCTTTTGATCAATGTCAAAGATACTCCCGAAGCCTAGAACAACGGGTGCTTAATTCGTGAAGTTGTGTTTGATTCAAAGGATTAATTGATTAATATAAAGACGCCCATAGTAAATCTCTGAACAAAGTGATTTCTTCTCTATTGGCTGGTTTTTCCGCTTGTATAATTAGTTGTAATAGATATTCAAACTCGGAAATCTCCATTTCTTCTTCTTCTTCTTCGAAAAAACCCAAATCAAAATGTTCATTTTCTTGAATGAATTCTGACGCCAAACGCAAAATTTTAATTACCGTTGGGTCTTTCTCCTCTTTTGCCAATTCTCTCACGGCCAAAAGTTGAGAACTAATCCACTCACTATCAAATTTCTTATTTGATTTTTTTATTATTTCTTGGAGCTTTTCTATGGCTGCTTGGCTTTGCATTGAAAAACAAATTTAGCACAAAAAAAATACAAATTTCTACTTCGTTAAAGCGAGAAAACCTTAAGCACTAACTTTTTGCATTCGGTTCTTACCTTTGACAAAAATTAGATGGTTTGAAAGCAGAAATTATCACGATAGGAACTGAAATATTAATAGGACAAACAATTGACACCAATTCCGCATGGCTTGGTGAAAAACTAAATGAAATTGGCATTCAAATTGAGCGAATTACTAGTATTAACGATGAAGAGCAAACGATTATTCAAGCTTTAAATGAAGCATCACTGCGTGCGGATGTCATTTTCACAACAGGTGGTCTAGGACCAACAAATGATGACATAACTAAATATACACTAACCAAATATTTTGATACAGAATTGGTGGAAAACAAATCCGTTTTGGAAAATGTAAAGAAAAGGTTAGAGCGAAGAGGTATTCCAATTAGAAAAATCAACGAGAACCAAGCACTGGTGCCAAAGAATTGCATACCAATAGAAAATAAAAATGGTACAGCTCCAGGCATGTGGTTTGAACAAAAAAAGAAAATATATGTGAGTATGCCTGGAGTGCCATATGAAATGAAGGGGATTATGCAGAATTATGTATTGTCTAAGCTTTCACAAAAAATAAATAATCAAACCAACATTTTACATACAACTATAACCGTAGTAAATGTCCCCGAATCCATTTTAGCAACCAAGCTTACTGAATTCGAAAAGAACTTGCCAGATTTTGTTAGCATTTCCTACTTACCTCACAAAACACTCGTTCGCATTCGATTGAGTGGAAAGCACTCGATAAAAAACATCTTAGAAGAAACACTAAAAAATCAATTGTTTAAGCTCAAAGACCATTTAAAAAATGAGATCTTTTTTGATGGAAGCTTGAATATATTTCAAATAGTTGCGCAATTGCTGCAGAGCAAGCAACAGACTATATCACTTGCCGAAAGTTGTACCGGAGGAGCTATTTCTAAAGAGCTCACAAATATTTCTGGCATATCTAAAGTTTTCATCGGCTCGATTATTGCTTATCACAACAACATCAAACGAAAAATAGATGTTAAAGAGGAAACTATCATAAATTTTGGAGCAGTTAGTGAGGAAACAGTAATAGAAATGCTAAAGATTAGAGAACAATTCAATACAAATATCTCCGTTGCAGTTTCTGGCATTGCAGGACCAAATGGAGGAACAGAGGAAAAACCTGTAGGAACCGTCTACATAGCCGTTACAAATGGCAAAATCCAGCACGTAAAAAGGTATAAATTTAACGGGAATCGAATCACCATTATCAAAAATGCTACCTTTTTTGCTTTTGAAATGCTAAGACAACTTTTGATGAATGAGATTGAATAGCAATCAATAATTAGCGATAATTGCAGAAGGTTTATGGCAAAAACAATCTTGATTATGCCCAAAATGGGCGAAAGTATAGCGGAAGCTACTATCATAAAATGGTTGAAGTCAGAGGGTGACCGAATAGAAATTGATGAAGCAGTACTTGAAATTGCAACAGATAAAGTTGATTCTGAGGTACCTTCACCATCTGAAGGTGTTTTAGGAAAAATTTTCTTTCAAGAAGGAGATGTTGTTGAAGTAGGCGCCCAAATTGCTGAAATACTTACCGAAAATGCCGAAATAATTGAAGATTCAACAGAAATTTCAAATAATAAGATTGAAATTGTAGCCAATGAAATAGAAAAACAGGTTGAAACAATTGTTGAAGATAAACCCACAGCTCCTCTGGTTTCTAGTACAAGTAATAGATTTTATTCTCCGCTGGTCTTAAATATTTCAAAAACGGAAGGCATTTCTCTAAATGAACTAGCGTCTATAGTAGGTAGTGGCAAAGATGGAAGGGTAACAAAAAAAGACATGTTGACTTATGTAAAGAGTAAAAACAGGCAGCCGCAGAAAAATGAAACAAGCCCAAATTTGCAAAAACCCAGTTCAATCTCTGTAAAAACCAATGCTGAGGGCGTGTTCGTAAATAATGGCGACGAAATTATCGAAATGGACAGGATGAGAAAACTTATTGCTGAGCATATGGTCAATAGCAAAAAGACAAGTCCACATGTTACTTCTTTTGTTGAGGCAGATGTTACCAATATTGTTCAATGGAGAAATCGAGTTAAAAGGGATTTTCATCAAAGAGAAGGCGAAAAAATCACTTTTACGCCCATTTTTATTGAAGCAGTTGCTCAAGCAATCAAAGAATTCCCTTTGATAAACATAAGCGTTGAGGAAGATAAAATTATTAAAAAAGGAAATATTAACATTGGCATGGCAACCGCTTTACCTAGCGGAAATTTAATTGTACCGGTAATTAAAAACGCTGATCAACTAAATCTTTTAGGTATTACAAAAAAAGTAAATGACCTTGCAAATCGAGCTAGAATGAATCAATTAAAGCCTGAAGAAATACAAGGGGGCACATATACCATTACCAATGTCGGAACCTTTGGCAATATAATGGGAACACCAATCATCAATCAACCACAAGTGGCAATATTGGCTTTTGGGGCCATCAAAAAGAAACCAGCAGTTATAGAAACAACCGATGGAGACTTTATAGGCGTCAGACATATGATGTATCTATCGCATTCATATGACCACCGAGTCGTAGATGGGGCATTAGGTGGACAATTTGTTAGAAAAGTTGCTGACATTTTAGAATCGTGGAATTTGCAAAGGAATATTTAACGATGGATTATTATTTAATTGTACGATCCGTTCATATTAGTT
>CENP01105663.1_pt1 | contig 11377 bp, 9 predicted proteins | sample 361281 | NCBI WGS metagenome assembly CENP01 (sample SAMEA2591122, study PRJEB7988) | marine metagenome | biome: marine biome (ENVO:00000447); feature: deep chlorophyll maximum layer (ENVO:xxxxxxxx); material: saline water (ENVO:00002010), including plankton (ENVO:xxxxxxxx) | depth 70 m
ATCTTCAGATTATTAATAAGAAAATTTTGTTAAAATCCCCTGATGAACGATAAGAGAACGAAGAATTCCACTCGCCTGAAGAAAGAGCTCGGGGAAAGGATCCTAGTAATGGACGGCGCTATGGGAACCCTAATCCAGGAGCAACGCCTTTCGCAAGATGACTATCACGGAAAACGTTTCTCGGCACATCCTTCAAGCCTGAGTGGAAATAATGAAATTTTGGTTCTAACCCAGCCAGAATTAATCGCCGATATTCATCGCCAATACCTAAATGCAGGATCGGACATTATTGCTACTAATACTTTCACCGCAAATAGGATTTCCCAAGCAGACTATGGCACAGAGGATTTAGTTTATGAAATCAATTTTTCGGCAGCCCAGCTAGCAAGGGATATCGCAAATGATTTTGAGAGTACTACCAAGCCGCGATTTGTAGCGGGCGCGATCGGACCAACCACACGTTCAGCTAGTCTTTCCCCCGATGTCAATGATCCCGGGTTTCGAAATGTTACCTTCGACGATTTGGTCACCGATTACGGTGAAAGTTTGAGAGGACTCATAGATGGCGGCGCAAATATAATTTTAATCGAAACGATTTTTGATGTGCTGAACAGCAAAGCTGCAATCTATGCCGCTCTATCCATTATAGAAGAACGTCAATTAGATCTGCCTATAATGATTTCCGGAACGATTACGGATGCAAGTGGAAGACTTCTCTCCGGACAGACCACAGAAGCCTTTTGGGCTTCAATATGCCATGCAAAGCCAATTAGTGTCGGCTTCAACTGTGCTCTAGGCGCCGAAGACCTAAGATCTTATATAAAATCTATTTCTGATATCGCAGAATGCTTTGTCAGCGCTTATCCAAATCGAGGTTTACCAAACGAATTTGGTGAATACGACGAAACCTTGGAAGAGATGGTGACCAGTATTGAGGATTACATGGCAAGTGGTCTCGTCAATATAATCGGGGGTTGCTGCGGAACAACAGCAGAACACATTTCAGCTTTTTCGGAATTGGCCAAAACTTATCCCCCAAGACCAAATATAGTAGCCACTGGAGAGACTCGCCTTAGTGGGCTAGAACCCTTCAATATCAATAACGATAGTCTCTTTGTTAATGTCGGGGAACGAACTAACGTTACAGGTTCTGCAAGATTTGCTCGTCTCATCAAAGACGAGAACTATGAGGCTGCCCTAGAAATTGCTCAACAGCAAGTCGATAACGGTGCACAGATTATCGATGTCAATATGGACGAAGGGATGCTTGACTCTAAAGCCGCTATGGTCACGTTTCTGAATCTTGTTGCTGCGGAGCCGAATATTAGTAAGGTTCCAATTATGATCGATTCCTCGAAATGGGAGATCATCGAAGCGGGTTTAAAGTGTCTTCAGGGTAAGTCTATTGTTAACTCAATTAGCTTAAAGGCCGGAGAGGAGGAATTTAAAGAACAGGCTAAACTCTGCTTAAAATATGGCGCATCCGTAATCGTAATGGCCTTCGATGAAAAAGGTCAGGCCGAGAGTCTAAGCAGAAAGAAAGCGATATGTGAACGCTCATATAATATTTTAGTAAATGATATTGGCTTTTCACCACAAGATATCATCTTAGATCCAAATGTATTTGCCGTGGCAACTGGCATAGAAGAACACAACACATATGGAATCGACTTTATAGAATGCTGTCGCTTCATAAAAGATAATCTTCCAGGCGCACTAATTTCTGGCGGTATTAGTAATGTTTCATTCTCTTTTCGGGGTAATAATAAAGTCAGGGAAGCCATTCATGCAGTATTTTTATACCATGCAATTAAAGCCGGTCTGACGATGGGTATCGTTAATGCAGGACAATTAGAGATCTATGAAGAGATCCCCGAAGATCTCAAAAAAAGTATAGAAGATGTAATTCTTTACCGAAGGCCAAACGCCACAGAAGCCTTAATAGATGTTGCACAACAATACTCTGGAGAAAAATCAAAACTCAAGAAAGAGGACCTTTCCTGGAGGACATTACCGACCAACGAAAAACTCTCCTATGCACTTGTTCAGGGTAATAATAAATACATAGTAGAAGATACAGAGCAAGCTCGCCTTGAGGCTGTGGAGCCAATTGAGGTTATCGAGGGCCCACTTATGGATGGAATGAACCGAGTTGGTGATTTATTTGGTGCGGGCAAGATGTTCCTCCCTCAGGTCGTGAAAAGTGCCCGTGTTATGAAACAAGCAGTTGCCCATTTAATACCCTATATCGAGGCAGAAAAAGATGGAAAAGTTCGCAACAAGGGAAAAATTCTCATGGCGACGGTAAAGGGTGATGTGCACGATATCGGTAAGAATATCGTAAGCGTAGTACTCCAGTGTAATAATTATGAGGTAATTGATCTTGGTGTTATGGTCCCTGCGAATAAAATATTGGAAGCAGCAACAAAGCACAAAGTTGACCTGATTGGTTTGTCAGGCCTAATCACGCCCTCGCTTGACGAAATGGTTAACGTTGCAAGTGAAATGCAGCGACAAAATTTTAAGCTACCTCTACTAATCGGAGGTGCTACCACCTCCAAAGCTCATACTTCTGTAAAAATTGAACCCTGTTACCAAAATGACTCTACAGTCTACGTCCCTGATGCATCGCGCGCTGTAACAGTAGCAACTAAGCTATTGAACGAAGAAACTAAGGTTATTTTTTGCCAACAGGTCCACGATGAGTACGAAATCGTTAGAGAGCGAAATAAGAAACGACGCCCCAAAAGCAAAGTACTGCAATATCGGGAAGCTGTTGCAAACAAACAACATCTGGACTGGAAAACTTATACTCCGCCAACTCCAACGTTTACGGGAAGAAAGACGCTCTTAAACTATTCAGTTGCCGAACTTCTGCCTTATATAGATTGGACACCTTTTTTTATTACTTGGGAGCTTGCAGGGAAATATCCAAAAATTTTAAATGATCAGATTGTTGGCGAAGCTGCAAGTGCCTTATTCGAAGACGCAATGAATATGATTAATCAATTAATGAAAGATAATATTTTGAAAGTAGAAGCGGTGATAGGCTTCTGGCCTGCAAATTCTCATGGGGATGATATTATTTTATTCGAAGACCTAACTCATTCTCGAGAATTGACTCGATTGCATCACCTCCGGCAACAAACAAATAAACCCAATAAACAAGCGAACCTGTGCCTATCCGACTTTGTTGCCCCGTTAGACACCAAAGTAGTCGATTTCATCGGTGGTTTTGCCGTAACGGCAGGCAAGGGACTTGAAGAGATAGTCGCAGACTATGACACCCAAAAAGATGACTATAATGCAATCCTTGTAAAAGCAATTGCGGACCGTCTGGCGGAAGCTTTTGCTGAGAAATTACATGAAGATGTCAGAAAAAACTATTGGGGCTACTCCTCGAGTGAACACTATTCGAATGAAGCGTTGATAAGAGAACGATATCGAGGTATTCGACCAGCACCCGGTTACCCTGCTTGCCCAGACCATACCGAGAAAGAGGCGCTATTCGCATTGTTAAATGCGCCACAGGAAATAGGTTTAAAACTGACCTCTCACTATGCCATGAGCCCAGCTGCATCCGTCAGTGGATTCTATTTCTCTCACCCTGAATCTCGTTACTTTGGCGTAGGGAAAATCGATAAAGACCAAGTCATTGATTATGGTCGTAGAAAGATGATGTCACTTGATGAGACAGAAAAGTGGCTTCGTCCAAATCTCTTATACAAATGATCTTAGTCAAGAAAAAATCGCTTTGTGCCATTAGTGTGGGTCGTAAAATAGATAAGCAACCTGTTAACCCTAAACGACTCTGAAATCAGCTAACAATTGAAAGTTAATTGAGGTACTTGAGTGAAGACTGGTATAGTTCTCTAATCCTTTTTGTGACCATTGAAATATGTACACGTATGACCCACACGATCAGAAGCTAGTCGACGAGAGGGTAGCCCAATATCGAGAGCAAACTGAACGGTTCCTAGCGGGGAAAATTCCCGCGGAAGAATTTCAACAGCTGCGCCTAAGAAATGGTCTTTATGTGCAGCGACTTGCACCTATGCTACGGATAGCAGTCCCCTATGGAATGCTATCATCGAAGCAATTACGAAAAGTTGCCCACATAACCCGTTACTACGACAAAGGGTACGGTCATTTAACCACGAGACAGAACATTCAACTTAACTGGCCACACCTTGAAGAAGTTCCAGATATCCTAGAAGAACTCGCGAGTGTCCAAATGCACGCTATTCAAACTAGTGGAAGTTGTGTCAGGAACGTTACAACAGACCAATATGCAGGATCTGCCAAAGACGAGATCGAAGATCCTCGGCCATGGGCTGAACTTCTTCGTCAATGGTCAACATTCCACCCAGAATTTAATTGGCTACCCCGAAAATTTAAGATTGCGGTATCAGGATCACTTGAAGATCGTGCCGCGATCCAAGTGCACGACATCGGTCTTCGGATTGTGGAACGCGATGGAATACGAGGGTTTCAGATTCTAGTTGGAGGAGGACTGGGTAGAACGCCAGTGATCGGTAGTCAGATCAAAGACTTTCTGGACCAAAAGCACCTGCTTACTTACACCGAGGCTATTTTACGAGTTTATAATCGATATGGGCGTCGGGACAATAAATATAAAGCAAGGATAAAAATTTTAGTTCGTGCTATGACGCCAGAGGTTTTTAGAGAGAAAGTAGAAGTCGAATGGGCCTCAATTAAGGATGGACCTGGTACTTTAACCGTAAAGGAAGTAAATCGCGCAAAATCAAGTTTTTCCCCTCCGAAATATGATGCGCTGACAGATATAGACCCGGAACAAGCTTTGATTTCAGGTGATGCAGCCTTCAAGAACTGGCTAAAACAAAACGTACTGCCTCATAAAATGCCCGGTTATGCCATCGTAAATTTAGCTGTTAAAGCAACCGGTATTGCTCCAGGCGATATCACTGATGAACAAATGGAACTTATTGCAGACCTTGCTGATGCTTATAGCTTTGGTGAATTGCGCGTCACGCATGAGCAGAATATTACCCTCGCTGATGTGAAGCAAAAACACCTTTACGCCCTGTGGCAGCGATTGGTCAGTGAGAACCTGAGCTCACCTAATCTTGGACTTTTAACCGACATGATTTGCTGCCCGGGCGGTGATTTCTGTTCCCTTGCCAATGCCAAGTCGATTCCAGTAGCAGAAGCAATACAAAGGCGGTTTGACCAGTTAGATTACCTGCATGATCTAGGTGAGCTTCATGTCAACATATCTGGCTGTATGAATGCATGTGGGCATCACCATGTAGGAAACATAGGTATCCTGGGTGTCGACAAAAAGGGGCATGAGTTCTATCAAATATCTATCGGAGGGAGTGCCAACTTCTCAGCCGCGATTGGTAAAATACTCGGACCGAGTTTCGCACAAGAAGAAATACCCGCGGTCATTGAGACTATAGTGCAAGTCTATGTCACCAACAGGGAATCCGAAGAACAATTTCTTGATACCCTTCATCGAATCGGTATCGAGCCCTTCAAAGATGCTGTGTATCAAACAGATGACTAAGATAATCAAAAATGGAGAGGTTATAGAATCTGCTTTCACAATCGTGAAGGACGAAAATTTCAATATAGGTATCGCTAACCAGTTACTGCCTCTCTCGATATATTTGAAAAATCAAGAGAATCTTATGGGAAGAAACGATTATGGTGTATGGCTAGATAGCAATGAAGAAATCGAAGTGCTATCAGGGATAATTCACTTCAATGTAATCGCACTCAACTTTCCATCCTTCAACGATGGACGCCCTTACTCAAATGCGAATCTTCTTCGTGAGAGACTGAAATTTCGTGGCGAAATCCGAGCTATTGGAGATGTCAGAAGAGACCAACTAGAGCAAATGGTGCGTTGTGGTTTCAATGCTTTTGAGATGGCAGAAAACGAAGACTTAGCAGCCTCGCTCGATAGTCTTCAAGGCTTTTCTCTGAGCTATCAGGCAACTGCAGACAGACCAGAACCACTATTTCGGAAACGTTAATTAATAACTCAAGAGCAAGCTCCCCAGTATTGATGAGTATTTTGTGGACCCATTGATCACATCTTTTTTCCTGATATTCGCAGCTACAGCTGTGCTCGCGACACTAGCACTTTATACTCGACAGCCACTGATAGTTGCCTATATTTCAGTAGGTATTCTTCTTGGACCTTCTGGGGCATCCTTAATTGACGACCCTTCCTTAATTAGTAGCATTGCAAAAATTGGCATCATCTTCCTGTTATTTTTACTAGGACTTGACATGCAACCAGCAAAATTGATCAATACGTTGAAAAATACAAGCGTAGTGGCCTTCGCAAGTTGCACAATCTTTTTCCTCATCGGTTATGCCGTCAGCCAGTTACTCGGCTTCGTCGGAAACGAGAGCGTTGTCATCGGAATAGCGATGATTTTCTCAAGTACTATTATTGGAATTAAATTACTCCCTACCACAGTGCTTCACCATCGACATACCGGCGAACTCGTGATTAGTCTTCTCCTGCTTCAAGACTTAATTGCAATTATAGTCCTATTGGTATTAACCGGAAATATTATGGAGTCTGATGGAGCTAGGAAATTAATTCAGCCACTGTTAAGTTTGCCCGTAATCACTTTATCTGCAGTTTTATTTGTCCGGTATATTTTGCTTGGATTATTATCTAGATTTGATTCATTCCACGAATACATATTTCTTATTGCAATTGCCTGGTGCCTGGGTCTCGCAGAAATCTCAGAAAGAGCAGGTCTTTCTATGGAAATAGGCGCATTTATTGCTGGCATCTCTCTTGCCACGAGTCCCGTTGCCTACTACATAGCAGAAAACCTCAAACCCTTAAGAGATTTTTTCCTCGTGCTATTTTTTTTCTCTCTTGGCGCATCTTTTCAACTCGATCTATTGGCAGAAGTCGCTGTCCCTTCGGCAGTTCTGGCTTCCTGTATTTTGATATCTAAACCAATAGTTTTCCGGATCCTACTCCGTAAGGTGAGTGAATCAGAGAGTACCAGCTGGGAAATAGGTTATCGATTAGGACAGATTAGTGAATTTTCCTTGTTAATCGCATTTGTAGCGACGACTCAAGCTATCATCAGCCAGTACGCTTCCCACTTAATCCAAGCCACGGCCATTATTACTTTCCTTATTTCATCTTATTTAGTCGTGATGAAATATCCAACGCCTATAGGCACCTCTGATAAGCTCAGGAGGGACTGAAGATATCTTGCCTTTAGGAAGTAGTTCCTTATTAACCTAAGGCCCTAAAAATCGCTGTGATAACGTGTCCAAAATTCGACCTGAAAAACGCTCCATTAATCGATCAATCTTACCTTTATGAAGCACATATTTGACGAGGAAGACGTCCGAGTTCTGACATTTACTCGTAATAAACTCGTCACTAGTCATCAGATCATCTACCAAATCATTCTGGATGGCTCGCGTTCCATACCAAGCCTCGCCAGTGGATACTGAATCTATATTTACTTTCGGACGGTTATCTGAAACGAATTCTTTGAATAACGCATGGACGTCCTCCAGCTCCTCAACGAACTTCTCACGTCCCGTTTCTGTATTTTCTCCAAAGACAGTCAATGTTCTTTTGTGTTTACCTGCTGTCAAAACTTCAACATCGACATCCCTATTTTTTAAAAAGCGATGAAAGTTTGGCATTTGGGCGACAACACCAATAGAACCCAAAAGGGCAAATGGTGCTGCAATAATCCTGTTACCTATACATGCCATCATATAGCCTCCGCTTGCGGCCACTTTATCTACGGATACCGTTAAATTTATGCCTTGGTTTGTGATTCTCCTCAACTGCGAGGCAGCAAGCCCGTAACCGTGAACAATTCCCCCAGGACTCTCCAACCGAAGAAGAACCTCATCTATCTCTCGAGCAACTGAAAGTATTGCCGTCACTTCTTCTCTGAGGGACTTAACACCAGAGGCATGCATATCACCGGCGAAATCGATCACAAACACTCTATTACGATCATTGACACCACTCTTTGCGTTTTTACTCTCAGCCCTTTTCTCTTCTTTCTGTCGTTTTTTGTCCTCTTTTGCCTCCCGTTTCCGCTGGTGCGGCTTGAGCACGAGCTGCTTGAGACTAAAGGATAGATTGTCGATTGTTTCGTTCACATTCTTAACCTCAATATGACCGCCTTCGTCTTCCCTATGCCTTTGACTTACTCCAGAGATTATTAATAGCAGCAATACCACTGCCGCAACTAAAGTAAGTGCCTTCGCTAAAAATAAACCGTAATCAAATAAAAACTCCAATGCTATAACCTTAAAAATCTAAAAGAGCCATGGTAACAGATTATCTAGCTTACCTGTTGAGTCTCAATTACTATGTTAGTGTAATCGTATGACAGCACTGACGACCAAACTCAAACAAAAAACACAAAATCTGAAAAAACGCTTTCGCCCAAATTTTCTAGATCACGATCATGTGTGCTTTCAGTTCTTGTTCTCAAGTGACCCTCCCTTCTATCTTGTAGCTAATCATAGGGAATTTAGTTTTTTACCAGGATTGAACCCAGAACCAACAGTTAAGTTTAAAATTGACAACCACTTTACATGTTGGAGTTTGCTCGAGGGGACACAGCCTAGCACCAGAGCGTTCATGGAAGGCAAATATTCTTCTGATGGGCATTTAATTCTAAGTCACAAACTGCTTAACCTCTTTAACTCGTGATGCAGTTATGCAAAGCAACCTATCGGGTAAAGAGCAAAGCGTCGTTTATCATCTCATATTCATTTCAGTCTAAGGACTTCCATACACAACCAGATTTGGATTCAAGCTCTAACTGCGCGAGCTTTTCTTCATGACGCTGAATTTCGTCAATAGAGGCATTTATAACTTTCAAGGCAGAACGCTCCTTCCTTAGCACTCGCTCCTTACTTAAGACTTTTACGGAGGAACTTGTTTCACTCAAGCTTAGAGAGACTTGTCCGCCTGTCATCATTAGATAGACCTCAGCTAAAAGCTCAGCGTCCAAGAGTGCTCCGTGCAGATCCCTCTGGGAATTATCCACACTGTATCTTTTACACAGCGCGTCGAGGTTATTTTTCTGTCCCGGATGTTTTTCCCTTGCTATCTCCAAGCTATCAAGAATACGACAGTGATCACTGAGTTCACCCGGATCTGTTACGATATTTTTCATCTCCTGATTAATAAACCTTACATCAAATAACGCGTTATGCATTATCAATTCTGCTCCACTTATGAACGCTAGCAATTCTTGCCAGATATCCGAAAATAATGGCTTATCCTCGAGGAACTCTCGACTGATTCCATGAACCTGAAATGCACCATCATCGATGTCTCTTGCAGGATTGATATACTTGTGGAAGCGCCGATGAGTAAGACGTCTCCCAATTATTTCTACACCCCCAATTTCTATAATCCTATGGCCATCATTGACATCTAGACCCGTAGTTTCAGTATCTAGAACAACCTGTTTCATTGGCTCACCTCTAAACCATCAATACCTCGATTAGCTAACACATCCGCTATTTCATTTTCTCTGTGCCCACTATGACCTCTTACCCAATCCCAGGTAATATTATGGTTTTGGGAAAGTTCGTCTAACTGCTGCCAAAGGTCCTGATTCTTTACCTGTTGTTTATTAGCAGTCCTCCAACCTTTGTTCTTCCAATTTGTAATCCATTGGGTAATACCATTCCTTACATATTTGGAATCAGTCGTAAGAGTCACTACCGAACCCTTTTTTATAGCTGTCAATCCTTTTATAGCCGCTGTTAACTCCATTCTGTTATTCGTTGTATTGTATTCCCCTCCGCATAACTCCTTTTCATTGTCTCCAAATCTCAGCAGAACTCCCCAACCGCCGGGCCCTGGGTTACCCCTGCATGCTCCATCGGTATATATCTCCACTCTCTGCGAATCAGTTTCTTTCATTGAAAATAGCTCCCCTCGATACTGGTGGTATTGCGGGGTTCAAGCGCCCACCTTGAATCAACTTAAGACCCCTAGAGTGCCATGGTTGCGTTATAGCAGTCATTGTACTTTCCTGTTTTCTCGCCACAAGAACATACACAGCACCAAGAGGTAAATTAATATTACGACTGAGTTCCCGAGAGGAATCGCTGGTCCTCAAAGAGTTTGGACTGATCGGCAGCCCATAAATGCAATACTGAACTCGGTCGATTTTGAAATTAAGTGCATTTAACCAATCCATAAGCCTACCGGGTCTTATAAACTTACCAAACCAAGGTGGTTCACCATTCCAGCCTGCTGCGCTCTTCCAAAGGCCCCATAGACTAATGGGGTTAAAACCGATTACAACAAAGTATCCCATCGGCAAAGATACTCTGGCTAACTCTCGCAATGTATCTAAGGGACGATCCAAAAACTCTAGGAGATGATGCGAAATAATGACATCAATACTATTGTCTAGAAAGGGAAGCTCCGTCGATTTTGCTATAAGTGGCGAGCTGTCTGAGGTATCTAGCCCTAAAAGGATTTTATTTCGAATGGGACTAGCATCATACAGTGCTTGCGGAAAGACGCCGGTCTGGAGAAGGTGATACCCAAAATAGCCGCTAAGCAACTGATCGAGGATCGACCCCTCGATTTGCATAACGTTCTGACCGAGTGCAGAATCAAACCAAGTTCTGACGTCCCTCAGAGATTTTAAAGACTCCGTGGTAAGAGTTTTTACCAATTAACCATCCCATTTGCAAACTCTGACATTATATCCCTTGATCCTGAAAAATCAGAATTTCTAATGAGATCTTTTTTATAAATACCCTTATACTATGATTTCTGGAGCAGGTAGATATCAAAAAAATGAAAACTATGCGTCTATCACTGCAACTAGGAATCATATTCCTTATTGCAGCCTGTCAAAATGCCCCTGAAAGAAGTTCAAATAATCGGTCTTTGTCAGCGAATGATAATGTGGTGAAGCTAGTTGAGAAGAGAAGCGATGAAAACGCTTTTGCTAGTGACATAGAAGATGCCGTTCATAGTGCGAAATATCTGCATAATCTCAATGATCCAAACATTGACCTTTGGGAGCTTGTAAGACAAGGCTTTAAATTGGATCACTCACTAGACCGTAAACGCGTCCAAGACGAAATTACTTGGTTTAAGAGGCACCCTGACTACATTGAACGAGTAACCAAACGGGCTGAAAAATTCTTGTATCATATAGTTCAGGTGCTGAGTGCCAAAGATCTACCTATGGAGTTTGCTCTGCTACCAGTAATTGAAAGCGCTTATGATCCATTTGCGTATTCCCATGGAAGAGCTTCAGGGTTGTGGCAATTCATACCAGCCACTGCAAGGTCTCACGATATTAGAATCGACTGGTGGTACGACGGTCGCCGAGAC
>CENP01023554.1_pt1 | contig 11357 bp, 10 predicted proteins | sample 361281 | NCBI WGS metagenome assembly CENP01 (sample SAMEA2591122, study PRJEB7988) | marine metagenome | biome: marine biome (ENVO:00000447); feature: deep chlorophyll maximum layer (ENVO:xxxxxxxx); material: saline water (ENVO:00002010), including plankton (ENVO:xxxxxxxx) | depth 70 m
CTAAAAATATCAAATCAAAAGAGAGATGCTTTGGCCTCTTATTTGCAGGGAAAAAAGATTCCTTTTGGAATTTATTATCCCGTTCCATTACATCAGCAAAAAGCCTACAGCCATTATGGTTTTCAAGAGCATGATTTTCCTTCCACCAATCAATTGGTTAAAGAAGTTATTTCACTACCCATGCACACAGAACTTACGACTCAACAAATAGAATACATTTGCAACCACATCTTAAATTTTTTAAATAATGAGTAACCTATTAGTTCCAAAAAAATATTTTTTTCTTGCCCTTATTTTTTGTCTCCAATCCATTTCAGCGCAAACCATTTATTTGCATTGTGGGAATCTTTTTGACAGCACCTCTGGCAGGATGCTAAAAAAACAAACAGTAATTGTTGATGGAAACGAAATCAAACAAGTTGAAACGGGGTATACATATCCTACTGATTCAGCAATAGAAGTAATTGATTTATCAGAAAAAACAGTTTATCCAGGGTTTATTGACTTGCATGTTCATGTAGAAAGTGAGACAACTAAAAAAAGTTATTTAGATACATATGAAAAGAATCCTGAAGATATAGCTCTAGATGGAGTGGTATATGCTGAAAAAACATTGATGGCTGGCTTCACTACAGTACGTGATTTAGGAGGAAGTGGTGTTAATATTGCTCTTTCAAAAGCGATAAACGCAGGCAAAATTGCAGGGCCAAGAATTTTTACAGCAGGAAAATCTTTAGCTACTACTGGTGGACATGCAGATCCGACCAATGGGTATAGAAGAGATTTAAGAGGAGATCCAGGGCCCCTTCAAGGTGTTGTCAATTCCATCGCTGATGCAAAAGAAGCTGTTCGGCACCGCTATAAAAATGGTGCTCATTGGATAAAAATTACCGCAACAGGAGGGGTCTTGAGCGTGGCAAAAAGTGGGCAAAATCCTCAATTTACTGAAGAAGAAATAGAGGCCATAACCAAAACAGCAAAAGATTATGGATTGGATGTTGCTGCTCACGCTCATGGAGATGAAGGCATGCAACGTGCTGTTAAAATGGGTGTAAAAACAATTGAACATGGTACTTTGATGAGTGAAAAGACTATGGATTTAATGAAGGAAAAGGGAGTTTATTTAGTACCCACCATCACCGCTGGAAAAGAGGTCGCTGAAAAAGCTTCAATCCCTGGATACTATCCTGAAATTATTGTGCCTAAAGCACTCAAAATAGGGGCACAAATTCAAAACACCTTTGCTAAGGCTTTTAAAAGAGGTGTTCCTATTGCTTTTGGAACTGATGCGGGTGTCTTCCCTCATGGCAAAAATGCACTAGAGTTTGGCTATATGGAAGAGGCTGGAATGCCTATGGCAGAGGTGTTGCAATCGGCTACTATTGTTAATGCCAAAATTTTGGACCAAGCATCTGAATTGGGTCAAATAGCCCCAGGCTTCAAAGCTGGCATGGTGGCTACTCATGAAAATGCACTGCTTGATAGTGGGACCCTTAACGATATTTTTTTCGTAATGAAAGAAGGTAAAATTTATAAAAACAAAATGGATTAAAGGGCTTCAAAACTTAACGTTTGAACCTCTCTATTGATCTTTTTAATCAATCCTTGTAAAACTTTCCCAGGGCCTACTTCAACAAATTCTTCTGCCCCGTTTTCAATCATTTGAGAAACGCTTTGGGTCCATTTTACAGGAGCGGTTAATTGAGCAATCAATTGTTTTTTAATAAGGGCAGGATCTTTTGTTGGCTGGGCAGACACGTTTTGATAAACAGGGCACTCAGGGGTATTAAACCTAGTGCTTTCAATAGCTTCTGCTAGCTTATTTTGAGCATATTCCATCAAGGGGGAATGAAAAGCACCGCTCACGGATAAGGGAACCACTCTTTTGGCTCCAGCCTCCTTAAGGGCATCACTGACTTTATTGACTCCATCTATACTTCCTGATATCACTAATTGTCCTGGACAATTGAAATTTGCTGGAATCACAACTGCATCAGTTTGATTGCAGTGTTGAACAACAACTTCATCATCTAAGCCTAAAACAGCAGCCATGCTTCCTTGGGTTATTTCACATGCCTCTTGCATGGCTAAGGCTCTCTTATACACAAGTTGCAAGCCTTCTTCAAAAGACAGCACTTTGGCGGCTACTAAAGCTGAGAACTCACCTAATGAATGACCTGCAACCATGTCAGGCATCCATTTTTTATTGGCTGTTTCGAATAGGATTGTTGAATGTAAAAAAATGGCTGGCTGGGTCACTTTTGTATGTTGCAAAGCTTCAGCGTCTTCTCCAAACATGATATCTGTAATAGAAAAACCTAATAGTTTATTGGCTGTTTCAAAATGACTTTTGGCTTTTGGATTTGTGTTGTATAGATGTTTTCCCATACCCGGAAATTGGGCTCCTTGCCCTGGAAAAATAGCTGCTTTCATTTGTTTGCTTTACGATAGGTTAGAAAAGAATAATTATAGGGTTGCTCGGCCTGTCTAAAATGATCTTCTTTTGATAGTAATTCCCAAACGGAGAAATCTATTAATGGGAAAAAGGCATCTCCTTCAAATTCATGATGAATTTGAGTTAATTCAATTTTGTGTGCTAAGGGTAGGAAAAGAGTATAAATTTCGCCTCCTCCCAAAATAAAGGGCTGCAAATCTTCATCGGTGTTGGCAAGGGCTTCTGCAACACTGTGAACAACTAGAGCCCCTTTTGCGGTATAGTTTCTATTTCTTGTCAAAATAATATTTGTTCTTTTGGGCAAGGCATAGGGAAGGGACTCAAATGTTTTTCTACCCATAATCACGCAGTGACCTGAGGTTAATCTTTTAAACCGCTTAAGATCAGCTGATATATGCCAAATAAGTTTGTTGTCCTTTCCAAGAACATTATTGCTAGAAATGGCAGCGATTAGCGTAATTTCTTTTTCAATAGCATCAAATTTGTTCATTAATAGTGTTACTTTTGAAGGCAAAAATACACTTTCTTTGGAAGTTGTTATGCTTGAAGAGTTTCCTCCCATAAAACACTCTATTTATTTTAATACAGCTTATGTTGGATTAATGCCTATGCAGCTCTCTGAATTTAGGCAAGCCCATGACCAAGATTATTTTTTAAATGGGGATCTTTATAAACTTGATGCTTACGCAACCATTGAAAAAAAAGGAGAGTCAGTGGCTTCTTTTTTTGGTGCGTCCAAAAACCAAACAATTTTAGTTTCAAATTTTTCTGAAAGTATTCGATTTGCATTGTCCATGTTGCCAAAATCCATGCGGTTTTTATTACTTAAAGAGGATTATCCGTCTTTGACGTTAGCTGTTAAAGAGGCAGGATTTGAATCTACAGAAATTCCAGTTTCATACACTTTAGAGACTGATATTGAAACGATTATAGAAAGTAAAAAAATAGATGTATTAGCTCTAAGTGTTGTACAATATATTTCGGGTATTGAAATTGATCAAGATTTTCTACTTGAATTAAAAAAGAAATATCCTGACTTATTAATAATTGGTGATGGCACACAATTTTTAGGTACAGCACCATTTAACTTTACAAACAGCCCTTTTGACGTCCTTGCAGCAAGTGGTTATAAATGGCTCATGGCTGGGTTTGGAAATGGAGTTCTTTTTTTTTCAGACTATTTTAAGGCCTTAATAAATAAAAGCCATGACCAAATTATTGAAAAATATTATGTAGGCCATTTTAATATTTTAGCTATCGCCTCTTTAGCCAAAGCAATAGAGCTGATCCAAGCCAGAGGCTTTTCTCAAATGTTAGACAGAAAAAAGCATTTAACAACGCTATTGAATAATGGCTTGCTGGACTTAAAACTTATATCACCCTTAATTTCAAACAGAAAAAAACACAGCAGTATTTTTGCAATTCCAGATAAAAAAAACCTCTTCGAAAAGCTAATCGAAAAAAATATAAGATGTGCTCAACGAGGAGGGTTCATTCGGATTTCTCTCCACTTTTATAATTCAGAAAAAGACGTTGAGATTTTACTTTCGTTTCTAAAAGATCACGCTATTTAAATAGCCACCTTTCCCTTAATATGAGGATGAGGATCATAATTAAGTAAGGTGAAATCTTCAATAGTAAAATCAAAAATTGAGTTTATATTAGGATTCAAGCGCATGGTTGGAAGTGGCCTAGGCTTACGTGAATATTGTTCTTCTAGTTGTTCTCTGTGATTTGAATAAATATGAACATCTCCAAAAGTATGAACAAAATCACCAGGAGATAAGTGGCAAACTTGAGCAACCATAAGTGTCAATAAAGCATAAGAAGCTATATTGAAAGGAACGCCTAAAAATAGATCTGCACTTCGCTGATAGAGTTGACAAGATAACCTTCCATCGGCTACATAAAATTGGAAAAAGGCATGACAGGGGGGTAAAGCGGCTTTTTGGTTGGCGACGTTTTCACTAAAGCTTTGTTGTGTGTTGGGTAACACGCTTGGATTCCATGCAGATACAATCATTCTTCGACTATCTGGATTGGTTTTTATCGTGTTAATTACTTCTTTGATTTGATCAATCCCTTCACTATTCCAGTTACGCCATTGATGCCCATAGACAGGTCCTAAATCTCCATTTTGATCTGCCCATTCATTCCAAATACGCACCCCATTTTCTTGTAAATAGCCAATGTTAGTGTCTCCTTTGAGAAACCATAGTAACTCATGAATAATCGATTTTATATGAACTTTTTTGGTAGTAACCAAAGGAAAGCCTTCTGCTAAATCAAAACGCATTTGATAGCCAAAAATACTAGTTGTGCCTGTTCCTGTGCGATCTGTTTTAGTGGTTCCGTGTTTGAAAATGTGGTCAACTAGATCCAAATATTGCTTCATGAAATTACTTTTTTCAAAAATAAAAGCAATCACTCAAAATCTCACTATTAAAATAGAGGTGTTTATTAAATAAAGATTAACAATTATAGATCTATTTGTCTTTGCGTTTAGAAAGTTCGTCTCGAACGCGTACGGCCTGCTCATAATCTTCAAGAGCCACTAATTTATTGAGTAAATCTTTAAGTTTATCAACAGACATTTTCTTAAGATTCTTTGGAATTGCATTTTTCTTAGTTTGCTCAGTGACAAAATTTTGAATCCAATTATCTTCTGAGAGTTTTTTGTTTTCTTTAGCACTAAGAGCTGCAGTGAATCCTGCTTTTTTAAGAATTGAATCATAGGTATATATGGGTGCGCTAAAACGTAAAGCTAAAGCAATAGCATCAGAAGTACGAGCATCAAAAATTTCTTCTATTTTATCCCTTTCACAAATCAGACTTGCATAAAAAACACCATCCACTAGCTTGTGAATGATAACCTGCTTTACGTGAACAGTGAAACGTTCGGCAAAATTTTTAAATAAATCGTGAGTTAGCGGTCTAGCAGGTTTAATATCTTGTTCCAAAGCAACAGCAATTGCCTGCGCTTCAAAACCACCAATAATTATAGGTAGTTTGCGGTCTCCTTCTACTTCGCCTAATAACAAGGCGTAAGCACCAGTTTGAGTTTCACTGTATGAAATTCCTTTAACTTGTAATTTTATTAGCTTCATCAATTAAGATCTAAAAAATAGATAGAACATTGCACTTCTTTCCAGTTTATAACGATTCAATTCTTCTTTTATTGAGTAGTATTTAATTTATAATTAATTGGTTAAATTTGCCCTTGATCAGAAAACCAAATGAAAACAATTCAATTTAGAGAGGCAATACTTCAAGCCATGACCGAAGAGATGCGTCGTGACGAGACCATTTATCTAATGGGAGAAGAAGTAGCAGAATATAATGGAGCCTATAAAGCTTCCAAAGGAATGCTAGACGAATTTGGCCCCGAGCGAGTTATAGATACGCCCATTTCCGAATTGGGTTTTGCAGGGATTGGTGTCGGTTCAACAATGACAGGCAACAGACCTATCATTGAGTTTATGACCTTCAATTTCGCTTTAGTGGGGATTGATCAAATTATCAATAATGCTGCTAAAATCAGGCAAATGTCTGGAGGACAATTTCCTTGTCCAATTGTTTTTCGTGGACCTACTGGTTCTGCTGGGCAACTAGCGGCAACCCATTCGCAGGCTTTTGAAAGTTGGTATGCGAATTGTCCTGGATTGAAAGTAATTGTTCCCTCTAACCCTTATGATGCTAAAGGCTTGCTAAAGGCTTCTATAAGAGACGATGATCCAGTAATTTTTATGGAATCTGAACAAATGTATGGGGACAAAGGGGAGGTGCCAGAAGGTGAATATATTTTACCAATTGGTGTGGCTGAGATAAAAGAAAAAGGCACAGATGTTACCATCGTGTCTTTTGGAAAAATAATTAAAGAAGCTTATAAGGCTTCTAAAATACTTCAAGAAGAGGGCATCTCTTGTGAAATAATTGACCTTAGAACTGTTCGCCCTTTAGATTTTGATACGGTTTTCGAATCGGTAAAAAAGACAAATCGATTAGTGATTTTGGAAGAAGCATGGCCTTTTGGAAATGTGGCTACAGAAATCACATATCAAGTGCAGAGCCAACTATTTGATTATCTCGACGCTCCTGTCATTAAAATAAATACCGCCGATACGCCAGCACCTTATTCACCTGTATTATTACAGGAATGGCTCCCCAACGCAAATGATGTTGTGGCAGCTGTAAAAAAGGTGATGTATCAAGACTGACAATCATCACCAAAACACAGATTTTTCTAATCGAACACGAATCCTTACATTTGCGTGCCAAAACAAGGATGAAAAACAATTTTTGAAGTGAACACAATCTATATACCAATTGCCCTAGCAATATCAGGTTTAATTTTTATGTTTTTTAAAGCCCTTTGGGTTATGAAGCAAGATGCTGGAAATGAAAAAATGCAAACCATCTCAACTAACATTAAAAAAGGAGCCTTAGCCTTTTTAAATGCAGAATATAAAATTTTAGCCATTTTTGTTGTTGCAGCCTCAATAGCTCTTTTTTTTATTTCCAGAGCCGTTGAAACAACGAGTATTCTAATCATTCCTGCTTTTGTTATGGGGGCTATTTTCTCAGGGCTTGCAGGCAATATAGGAATGAGGATTGCTACTGAATCAAACGCCAGAACCACTCAAGCTGCACGCGAAAGTTTACCCAAAGCCCTCCAAATTTCTTTTGGGGGAGGAACTGTTATGGGTCTAGGAGTTGCAGGACTTGCAGTGCTTGGATTGTCTCTTTTCTTCCTTTATTTTGTTCATTATTTTATTAAAGGAGAAGCTTCTTTTTATCAAGAAATGACCATCGTTTTGGAAGCGCTCGCTGGGTTTTCCCTTGGAGCAGAATCCATTGCCTTATTTGCTCGCGTTGGTGGTGGAATATATACAAAAGCAGCAGATGTTGGTGCTGATCTTGTTGGGAAAGTAGAAGCTGGAATACCAGAGGATGACCCCCGTAATCCTGCTACAATTGCAGACAATGTTGGAGATAACGTTGGTGATGTTGCAGGAATGGGTGCTGATCTTTTTGGGAGTTATGTGGCTACTGTTTTAGCCTCTATGGTACTCGGAAATTATATAATAAAAGACATGGCTGCCGCAAATGGAGGTATCTTTGAAGATGCTTTTAGTGGTATGGGTCCAATTCTTTTACCACTAATGATTGCTGGGATAGGTATTTTAGCCTCAATAATTGGAACATTTTTTATTAGAATCTCGAATAATAATGCTAAAGAAGCTCAGGTTCAACGTGCATTAAATACTGGAAATTTAACCGCTATTGGTATCACAGCAATTGCCACCTATTTTTTGGTTGATAATATGCTTCCAGAAACAATGAGAGGTATTGAATTTTTTGGTGAGGGTAGCAAAGACATTCCCAGTCTAAACGTTTTTTATGCAACTGTTGTCGGCCTTGGAGTTGGCTATTTGATCTCTTATTTTACAGAATACTACACTGCCCTTGGTAAAAAGCCCGTTATGGATATTGTCCAGAATTCATCAACTGGAGCCGCCACAAATATTATTGCAGGCTTAGCCACAGGAATGATATCTACATTTAGTTCAATATTACTTTTTGCTGTTGCTATTTGGGGGTCATATTCTTTAGCTGGCTTCTATGGTGTAGCCATAGCAGCATCCGCTATGATGGCCACAACAGCGATGCAGTTAGCCATTGATGCATTTGGTCCTATTGCTGATAATGCTGGCGGCGTTGCTGAAATGAGTGAATTGCCAAGTGAAGTTAGAGAAAGAACAGATATTTTAGACTCAGTAGGAAACACAACAGCAGCCGTTGGAAAAGGTTTTGCTATTGCCTCAGCGGCTCTAACAGCCCTTGCACTATTTGCTGCCTATGTTACTTTCACAGGAATTGATGGCATTAACATTTTTAAGGCAGATGTTTTAGCGGCATTGTTTATTGGAGGGATGATTCCAGTGGTTTTCTCTGCCCTTGCAATGAAAGCCGTTGGCCGAGCCGCCATGGAGATGGTTGAAGAGGTGAGACGGCAATTTCGAGAAATCCCCGGTATACTTGAAGGAAAAGGAACACCAGAATATGGGAAATGTGTTGATATATCAACCAAAGCTGCTCTACGAGAAATGTTGTTGCCCGGTGTTCTCACAATAGTAACTCCAGTAGTTATTGGATTTCTTATGGGAGCCGAAGCTCTTGGAAGTTATATGGCTGGAGTAACTGTCTCAGGTGTTTTGTGGGCGATATTTCAAAATAATGCTGGCGGTGCATGGGATAATGCAAAAAAATCATTTGAAGCAGGTGTAGAAATCAATGGGGAAATGACTTTTAAAGGGTCAGAATCTCACAAAGCGGCGGTAACTGGAGATACAGTAGGCGACCCATTTAAAGATACTTCAGGCCCCTCAATGAATATATTAATTAAACTCACTTGTTTGATTGGGTTAGTTATAGCTCCTATTCTTGGAAACCACGATAGCGAATCGATGGCAATTCTTAGCCCTTCTGTCCAAAAGGAGATTGTATTAGAAAAAGAGCAAGTTAGTTTAACTGAAAAACTAGATTCTGAGGCTGAGATTAAAGGAAATAAACAATCTCTTATTCAAGAAGACCATTAATCTTTCTGTCAACCATTTCGGTTACTTTTCCTAAGTCTTCTTTATTTTCGACAAAATCTAAATCATCAACATCAACAATAAGCATATTCCCACTATAATTGCTTACCCATGCCTCGTAGCGCTCGTTTAGCCGACTGAGATAATCGATACTAATTGAATTTTCGTAATGCCGTCCCCTTTTGTGAATCTTATGGACCAAATTCGGAATAGAACTTCTTAAATAGATAAGAAGGTCTGGCCCTTTTATTAAAGATTCCATCAATTGAAAAATACCAATATAATTTTCAAAATCTCTCTGATTTAGTAACCCCATTGCATTTAAGTTGGGTGCAAAAATATGTGCATCCTCATAAATTGTACGGTCTTGAATTACCACTCTTTTATTTTGTTTGAATTGGAGTAACTGTTGAAAACGACGACGTAAGAAATAGATTTGAAGATTGAATGACCATCTTTCCATTTGATCATAAAAATCATCTAAATAAGGATTGTCAATCACATCTTCATAATGTGCTTCCCACTTATAGTGCTTAGCTAATAACTCAGTAAGGCTCGTTTTTCCAGCACCAATATTTCCAGCAATAGCAATGTGCATTGAAAGGGTTTTATTAAAATGCAAAATAGGGTTTTGTGCTTTAAATTGATAATGTTTTAAATATAAATTTTAATTGGAGCTAAAGAAAAATGAGTTAAATTTTTAAATAATAAAAAAAAATGTATTTTTGTTCCCACTAACGAGGAAGGATTTGACTGATTGCAACCTCGATAAAAAATTGCTAAAGCAGTGTTGCTTTAAATGAATCCTTCCTGTAAAAGCAACTTTTAAATGTCATATTTTTTTACCTCTGAATCAGTGAGCGAAGGTCACCCTGATAAGGTCGCTGATCAAATAAGTGATGCCCTTTTAGATAACTTTTTAGCTTTTGATTCAGAAAGCAAGGTGGCCTGCGAAACGTTGGTCACAACTGGGCAAGTCATTCTCGCGGGAGAAGTCAAAAGCAACACTTATTTAGATGTTCAACAGATTGCTAGAGATACAATTAATAGAATAGGCTACACCAAAGGGGCATATCAGTTTAGTGGAGATTCCTGCGGTGTGATGTCACTAATTCACGAACAATCTCAAGATATTAATCAAGGCGTTGATCGAGCTAAAAAAGAAGCGCAGGGGGCAGGTGATCAAGGGATTATGTTTGGCTATGCCACTAACGAGACAGACAATTATATTCCTCTGGCCTTAGAGCTATCACACAAAATTTTGATCGAACTTGCTGCTTTACGGCGTGAAAATAAAGTGGTCAACTATTTACGTCCAGATGCTAAATCTCAGGTTACTATAGAATATGATGAGCATCATAAACCTAAACGGATTGATACCATTGTAGTATCAACACAACATGATCCTTTTGACAAAGAGGATGAAAAAATGTTGTCTAAAATTAAAGCCGACATCATAAACATACTTATTCCCCGGGTAATTAATCAATTACCTGAATCGATTCAAAAACTATTTGGTGATGATATTGTCTATCATGTCAATCCAACAGGAAAGTTTGTAATTGGCGGGCCCCACGGAGATACTGGTCTTACAGGAAGAAAAATTATTGTCGACACCTATGGAGGAAAAGGTGCTCACGGAGGTGGCGCTTTTAGTGGAAAAGATCCTAGTAAAGTAGACCGAAGTGCCGCCTACGCTGCACGGCATATGGCAAAAAATTTAGTTGCGGCTGGTGTTGCAGATGAAGTGCTTTTACAACTAAGTTATGCTATTGGAGTGGTTGAACCCACTTCTATTTTGCTCAATACTTTTGGAACATCAAAATTGTCAATAACTGATGGAGAAATTGCTAAACAAGTGGCACCTCTCTTTGATATGCGCCCCTATGCCATTGAACAACGGTTAAAATTAAGAAACCCAATTTATGAAGAAACTGCTGCCTATGGGCATATGGGTAGAACCCCTAAAACCTTAACAAAGGTTTTTGAATCTCCCTATAATGGGAAAATAGAAAAACAAGTGGAATTGTTCACTTGGGAAAAATTAGATCACATTTCATTAATTAAAAAAACTCTAAAATTATGAGCCAACAATTAGAAACAGCTGCCCTACATGCAGGGCACAACACTAAACAAACGCAGGGGACTAGAGCAGTTCCGATTTATCAATCAACCTCTTTTGTATTCAACGATTCTGATCATGCAGCAAATTTGTTTTCATTAGCAGAACCTGGATACATTTACACACGTCTAAATAATCCTACTAATGATGTGCTAGAACAACGATTAGCAGCTCTAGAAGGAGG
>CENP01061163.1_pt1 | contig 11333 bp, 9 predicted proteins | sample 361281 | NCBI WGS metagenome assembly CENP01 (sample SAMEA2591122, study PRJEB7988) | marine metagenome | biome: marine biome (ENVO:00000447); feature: deep chlorophyll maximum layer (ENVO:xxxxxxxx); material: saline water (ENVO:00002010), including plankton (ENVO:xxxxxxxx) | depth 70 m
TTCGGGTTATGAGCCCGACGAGCTACCTACTGCTCTACCTCGCGATAAGAATGCAAATTTACAAAAATTATAGCCTTTCTCCAAGGCTAACCCAAACATTGTATCTTTGTTTAATGTCCAAAACTCCTCATAAATCAGGTTATGTTTCTATAGTAGGTAATCCCAATGTTGGTAAATCCACGTTGGTCAATGCTTTAATGGGAAAAGACTTAACCATCACGACACCCAAGGTACAGACTACCAGACATCGTATTTTAGGCTTAATCAATGGAGAAAATTATCAGTTGGTTCTATCTGATACTCCGGGTATCATTCAACCAGCCTACGAGATGCAAAATTCAATGATGGATTTTGTGAAGGAATCCCTAGTCGATGCAGATGTTCTGATTTACATGATTTCTATTGAAGAGGAAGAAACCAACGACGAAATGTTATTAGAAAAAATCAAAAAAGCTAAAATTCCGCTTTTGGTATTGATTAATAAAATTGATATATCAAATCAAAAAGATTTGGAGGGTGTAGTTACCCACTGGGCTAAAGTTTTTCCTACGGCCAAAATCATCCCCATTTCTGCACTTACCGGTTTTTTTGTCCAAGAGTTACTTCAGATACTCCTTGAGCTAATCCCTGAATCGCCTCCCTACTTCCCTAAAGATCAACTCTCTGATAAGCCTGAACGTTTTTTTGTCAATGAGGCTGTCAGAAAGAGTATTTTACAACACTACGATAAAGAAGTGCCCTATGCTGTTGAGGTCATTACTGAATCCTTTAAGGAGGAAGAGACGATTATTAGAATAAGGTCAGTAATACTGGTTGAGCGAAACACCCAAAAAGGAATCATTATTGGTCATAAGGGTGAACAGCTTAAAAAAGTTGGTACCAGTGCTAGAAAAGACCTCCAGTCATTTTTTGGAAAGAAAATTCATCTTGAACTTTTTGTCAAAGTTGAAAAAAATTGGCGATCCAATCCAAAACAATTAAAACGTTTTGGCTATCAGAATTAAACTACCACACGATTCCCGCATAATTCCCTTACTTTTGCAGTCAAATAAATTTAAGTGGGAGGGATTGTTGCCATAGTAGGAAGACCCAATGTTGGAAAATCAACTTTTTTTAATCGTTTGATTAAAAAGAGAGAGGCGATCGTTGACGCGATAAGTGGTGTTACTAGAGATCGTCATTACGGAAAATCAGACTGGAATGGTGTAGAATTTACCCTAATAGATACAGGAGGATACGTAGAGGGCAGTGATGACATCTTTCAAAAAGAAATTGATAAACAAGTTAATCTTGCCATTGAGGAAGCTGATGCTATCCTTTTTATGGTCGATTTGGAAGATGGAATTACAGGTATGGATGAAACCATAGCGCAATTACTCCGCCGATCTCATAAACCGATTTTTTTGACTGCCAACAAAGGGGATAATGCCAAAAGGCAACAGAATACGATTGAGTTTTATGCCTTAGGCTATGAAAATATATATTCCGTCTCCGCAATCAATGGGAGTGGGACTGGAGAACTGTTGGACGAATTGGTTAAAGTCCTTCCTCAAGACGGAGAAAAACCCGAAGATGAACTACCCCGATTTGCTGTAGTAGGACGGCCCAATGCTGGAAAATCGTCATTCATTAATGCATTAATTGGAGAAGATCGCTATATCGTTACCGATATTGCTGGAACAACTAGAGATAGTATTGACACCAAATACAACCGTTTTGGCTTTGAGTTTAATCTCGTAGATACAGCAGGGATCAGAAAGAAAAGCAAGGTTAAAGAGGATATAGAATTCTATTCCGTAATGCGTTCCGTAAGAGCAATTGAGTACTGTGACGTATGTTTACTTTTGGTAGATGCTACTCGGGGATTTGATGGGCAAGTTCAAAATATATTTTGGCTCGCTCATAGAAATAATAAAGGGGTAATAATTCTGGTTAATAAATGGGATTTGGTCGAAAAAGAAACTTTATCTACCAAGATCTTTGAAGAACAGATTAGAGAAAAAATAGCACCTTTTACAGATGTTCCTATCGTTTTTATTTCAGCATCAAATAAACAGCGAATTTTCAAGGCGATTGAAACCGCTGTTACCGTTTTCAAAAACCGTTCAAATCGAATCCCAACCCGAAAGCTTAATGATATACTACTTCCAATTATAGAAGCTCAGCCCCCCCCGTCTTTGAAAGGGAAATACGTTAAAATTAAATTTTGTACGCAATTACCTACACCTCATCCGCAGTTTGCTTTTTTCTGTAACCTTCCACAATACGTCAAAGATCCTTACAAAAGATTTCTAGAAAAGAAAATAAGGGAACAATATGATTATAACGGAGTACCAATTCAGTTATTTTTCAGAAAAAAATAATTTAAAGACTATCTTTCAGCAGCTTTAAATCAGCTTTTAATTTTTCTAGTTTTTGAATAATAATCTGGTTGTCTTCTCCTGAATATTGTTTGAGTTTTAGCTGTTTTTTAGCCCCCTCTATGGTCAACCCTTTTTCTTTTAGCAAATGGTAAATTTTTTGGATATTTACCACATCCTCTGGAGTGTATTTTCTAGCACCGCTCTGCTTCTTTTTAGGTTGAATTTCTTTAAATTCCTTTTCCCAAAAACGCAATAAGGAAGTATTTACGTCAAATGCTTTTGCAATTTCTCCAATGCTGTAATACCTTTTCTCGGGGAGGTTAACGAGCATTAGTCCATGGATTGGTTTTCCTGGTTGGCAAGATTAAGCATGACATCAAACTCTTCCGCTGTCAAATTACCGGAGTAGTAGTTTAGAGGATTTACCCTTTTGCCATCCTTAAAAATCTCATAGTGTAGGTGCGGCCCTACAGACCGACCTGTGCTACCCACATAGCCAATTACATCGCCACGCTTTACCTTTTGTCTTCGTCTTACATTATAGTCGCTCAGGTGAGCATATAGGCTTACATAACCAAAACCGTGGTCAATACGAATGTGTTTTCCATATCCTGCAGATCGATTATCCGCCCTTCCCACTATTCCATCTCCTGAGGCATATACAGGTGTGCCACGGGTAGCTGTAAAGTCCATCCCTTGATGGAATCTTCTTTTTTTGGTGAAGGGATCTGTGCGATAGCCAAAACCTGATGCCATACGTTTTAAATCGTTCTTGTGGATAGGCTGAATGGAGGGCATTGCACCTAAAAGTTCTTCTTTTCTTTTAGCTAAACTTTCTATTTCTTCAAGTGAACGTGACTGAACAACAACTTGTTTGGTTAATACCTCCAAACGCTTAGTAGTATTTATGATAAGTTCAGAATTGTCATACCCCTCTAACTCTTTGTAACGATTTACTCCACCAAAACCCATTTTTCTTTGCTCCTCAGGAATTGGGCTGGCTTCGAAATAAACTCTATATAGGTTGTTATCTCTGTCTTCTAAATTGGCCATAACTTCTACTATTTGCTCAAATTTCTTATTGAGCAACTCATATTGTAACTCGAAATTCTCAATTTCTCGAGCTTGTAAAAGTTCTTTTGGTGTATTTAATGTATCTGTGTTCAGTAATACAAACAAGGTGATTAAACCAAAGAAAGTGGAAGCCAACAAAAAAAGAATGAGACTAGAAAAGGCTGCAAAACGTTTTCTTTCAACAGGTAAGTAAGAAAGCGTCTCTTTGTCGTAATGATATTTAACCTTTGCCATTGGTAATACGCTTAAAGTTATATTTCATTCAAAAACTTGAACAAATATACTAAATATATAAAATCCACCCTTCCCAGATTGATTTTATAGGCTTTGCTCTTAAACTAAAAAACTATATTTGTACCGGTTTTAAAACATCGAAGCCATTTATGAAAGCTGCTGAAATAAGAAAACAATTTCTTCAATTTTTTGAATCTAAAGCCCATGCGATTGTCCCCTCCGCACCAATGGTAATAAAAGATGATCCAACGCTAATGTTCACTAATGCGGGGATGAATCAATTTAAACCTTATTTTTTGGGTCATCAAAAACCAAAAAATACTCGTATTGCTGATACCCAAAAATGTCTCAGAGTTTCAGGAAAACACAATGACCTAGAAGAAGTTGGTATTGACACTTATCACCACACTTTTTTCGAAATGTTGGGCAATTGGAGTTTTGGAGATTACTTCAAAAAAGAAGCCATTTCTTGGGCTTGGGAATTATTGACCGATGTCTACAAAATCAATCCAGATAAATTATATGTCACCATTTTTGAGGGTGATCCCAATGAAAACCTTGCCAGAGATAATGAGGCCTATGAATTTTGGAAATCCCTAGTGCCAGAGGATAGGATATTATTAGGGAATAAAAAAGATAATTTCTGGGAAATGGGAGAGCAAGGTCCTTGTGGTCCCTGTTCAGAAATTCATATTGACATCAGAACACCAGAGGAACAAGCCAAAACCCCTGGAGCTGATTTAGTCAACAATGATCACCCACAAGTCGTTGAGGTATGGAATCTTGTATTCATAGAGTTCAACCGAAAGGCAGACGGTAGTCTAGAACAATTACCTCAGAAACATGTGGACACTGGTATGGGATTCGAAAGACTTTGCATGGCTTTGCAAGGTAAAACCTCTAATTATGATACGGACGTTTTTACTCCATTAATCAAAGAAATTGAAACCCTCACAGGATCAAAATACGGTTTTGATGAAAATACAGATCGCGCCATTCGTGTGATTTCAGATCACCTGCGCACCGTATATTTTGCAATCGCAGATGGGCAATTACCAGCCAACAATGGTGCAGGCTATGTAATTCGTAGAATACTTAGAAGAGCGATTCGATATGGATTTACTTTTTTAGATCAAAAAGAACCTTTTATCTTTCATTTAGTCGAAACCCTCAACCAGCAATTAAACTCAGTTTTTCCCGAGTTAGAAAAACAAAAAAGCATTTCTTCGAATGTCATACGTGAGGAAGAAAGTTCTTTCCTTAAGACACTAGATCAGGGTTTGAACCTACTGGATTCCTTACTAGCGGCCTCCCAAAATAAAATCGTAAGTGGAGCGAAGGCATTTGAATTATACGACACCTTTGGATTTCCTTTAGACCTGACGGCTTTAATTGCAAGAGAAAGAGGGTTTGAAATCGATGAAAAAGGATTTGATCTTGAGATGGCCAAGCAAAAAGAGCGATCTCGAGCAGCTGCTGTTTCCGTCACTGATGATTGGCAAATAGTTGCTGAGGATGACGAAGAAGAATTTGTAGGATATGATTTACTTTCTACTCCCGTTAAAATCACAAAATACCGGAAAGTAAATACCAAAAAAGAAGGAGCGTTTTTTCAATTAGTATTCAATATGACCCCTTTTTACCCAGAGAGTGGTGGACAGGTAGGGGACAAAGGTTATCTCGAAGCCCCAAATGGAGCTATTCACTACATCGTTGATACCAAAAAGGAAAATGATCTTATCATTCACTATTCTCAAACACTACCAATTGACTTAAATCAAAAATTCAATGCTGTAGTAGATCAAAATCAAAGACATAAAACTGCCTGTAACCATAGTGCAACTCATTTGATGCACCAAGCCCTCCGTTCTGTATTAGGGGAGCATGTCGAGCAAAAAGGATCTATGGTACATTCTGGGATGTTAAGATTTGACTTTTCTCACTTTGCAAAACTCACTGCTGAGGAAATCATAAGCGTTGAGCAATTTGTAAATGCAAGAATAAAAGAACAACTCCCTCTGGAGGAAAACCGAAGTGTTCCATTCAACCAGGCAATTGCTTCAGGGGCAATGGCCTTGTTTGGTGAAAAATATGGCGATACGGTTAGAACCATTCGTTTTGGTCAATCGATAGAGCTTTGCGGAGGAACTCATGTGGAAAATACTGCAGATATTTGGCACTTTAAGATTTCCTCTGAAGCCGCAGTTGCAGCAGGAATCAGAAGAATAGAAGCCATTACCGGAGAAGCAGCCTTAGCTTATTTTGAAGACCGAAGTCAACTCTTAGACCGGGTCAATGGACTTTTAAAAAACCCTCAAAATCTTCCCAAAGCCATTGAGCAACTTCAGGGAGAAAACAATATTCTAAAAAAGGAAATCAATGAGCTAAAACGGTTAAAAAGTAAAATTTTAGCCGAAGAAATTAAAACAGAAATTCAAGAAGTTAGCGGCGTTGCCTTTTTGGCAAAATCTGTCGATCTAGATGCCCAGTCAATGAAAGATATCAGTTTTGAATTAGGAAAAACCTATGAAAATCTATTTATGCTTTTGGGTTCATCACAAGGTGGTAAAGCTATTCTTAGTTGCTATATCTCCAAATCATTGGTGAGTGAAAAATCGCTTGATGCAGGAAAGGTAGTTCGTGAATTAGGAAAATTTATTCAAGGAGGCGGTGGAGGTCAACCCTTTTTCGCCACAGCAGGTGGGAAAAACCCCGAGGGTATTCCACAAGCTTTAAGTGCCTCTAAGGAACTTATTTAGGATTACATTTCCCCTTCTGGCGGGTAATTTTGTAGAATTTCGGCAACAAAGGTTCCAATCCGCTCATCACGATTTTTAGTGTATTCACTTATACCACCTTTACCTTTTCCTTGCCACACCAATTGTTTTGTTTTGGCATCAATTAAATCTATATACAATGCCCCCTCAGTTCGAGAACTCACACTATTGAAGCTAGGTCCCCAAAACCAAGGATTCCATCCCCAGCCCCAAAAGCCACTATTCATGTTGTCAATGTAGACCTTTTCTTTTGCTGTGGTATTGATACTGATTAAAAGGTCTGGCATTTCAGACTTTATCATTGATTTACCAGACAGCTGATTATCAATCGCCTTTAGAATCCTTCGCTTGTCTAAATCGGAAATTTCCACTTTGTCAATTCCAGGTTTAAAATAAGCATAGGTTTTGTATTTTGAAAAATCAACTCCAGAATCATGGTCTGTAAAAACACTGACAGAGCTACAGCTAAATAGCATCCCTAGCAATAATAAAAATATATTTCTCATGATGATTTTTATAAAACAGGTGCAAAAACTATGCCGAAACTATTTTTCAGTTTTGGGGTCGAATCCGTAAGGACAGTGACGACAATTACTGCGACAACAATATCCCCTCTTAAGGTGGTATTGCTCTGTAAATACTCGGTAACCTTCTGGGGATAAGTAGAAATCTTCTTTCTCTAATGGTAGGTCTGACTCCATATTTAAATTCAAAGGTAATTATATTTCAAGTTTATCCCTTAATTTTGGTAAGTACATCTTTTCCAAAATGCCTTTATTTCAAAATCAAAAAGCCGTAAATCAGAAACTAGTTGACATAGATGGCTTCGAGATTACCCTTAAAAGGGAGGATTTATTACACCCCACGGTTTCGGGTAATAAATTCAGAAAATTGAAATACAATTTAAAACAGGCTAAAACAGAAGGACATCATACACTTTTGACTTTTGGAGGGGCATTTTCGAATCACCTTGCTGCTACTGCTTCTGCGGGTAGAATTCAAGGATTTAAGACCATAGGTGTGGTAAGGGGAGATGAAAAAGTTCAAAACCCCACCTTACAATTTTGCCAAGACCAAGGCATGAATTTATTCCCAATTAGCAGAGCGACTTATCGCGAAAAAGATACGGTTCATTTCCATGAGACTTTAAAACAGAAATTTGGAGATTTTTATTCCCTTCCAGAAGGAGGAACAAATCAAATTGCTGTTCGTGGTTGTACTGAAATTCTTACAGCAGCTGATAAATATTTTGACGTAATTTGTTGCAGTGTTGGAACAGGAGGTACCTTAGCTGGATTAATCGAAAGTGCCCAGTCGCATCAAATGGTATTGGGTTTTACCGCCCTTGAGCATCAAAAGATAACACGAGAAATTGAGCGGTTTACCTCAAAAAAAAACTGGGAGATCAATCACGACTATGTGTTTGGTGGGTATGCCAAAGTTTCTTTACCATTGATTAAATTCATTAATGATTTTAATAAAAACTTTAAAACTCCTCTTGACCCCATTTATACTGGAAAGCTACTTTTTGGTATTTTTGATATGATAAAACAAAAGCAATGGAATTGGGGGAAACGCATATTGGTAATTCATACTGGTGGCTTGCAGGGAATTGCCGGAATGAACCAAACACTAAGTAAAAAAGAATGGCCGAAAATCCAAGTTTAAATACCGTTTTTATAGTACTACTAATGTTCGCATTGACTGGCTGTGGAGGGGCAAAAAAAGTCACTACCCGCTATACCAAAGCACCAGAGAAGGTTTTAAAAAAACAGGTAGACAAGCAAATTAAGGTAGAATTTAAAACATACAAGTCTACAAAAAAACTAAGTGTTGCTGAAAAGGTCAACAATTATGTAGCCACTTTCTCTCCCGTGGCGCTTGAGGAAATGAAAGCCTACGATATCCCCGCAAGTATCACCCTGGCGCAGGGAATATTAGAGTCTGGTATGGGCGACAGTCGTTTGGCAGTAGCTGCCAACAATCACTTTGGTATTAAATGCCACAGCGAGTGGGGTGGAAAACGGATTTACCACGATGACGATGAGAAAGGAGAGTGTTTCCGAGTTTACAAAGACCCGAGAGCCTCCTATCGTGATCATTCACTATTCTTGACTACCCGTTCCCGTTACGATTTTCTTTTTGACCTCAAATCAGACGATTATAAAGGATGGGCAAAAGGGTTGAAGAAAGCCGGTTATGCCACCGATCCCAAATACCCCGATAAGTTGATTAGCTTAATTGAACGTTATCGGTTAGACCGTTATGATTCTAAGAAAAAAAGGAAACGTCAAAACGATCCTCCTGAAGTTGTGCAGCAACCTGTAACTAAAAAATTACATCTCGTTCAAAAAGGCGATACGCTCTATTCCATTTCCAAAAAATATAATGTAGATATGAAATCATTGGTTCAAGAAAACCAGCTTGAAGACAATACCATTTTTTTAAATCAAAATTTAATTATCCCACTATCCAACTAGTATGCGATACCAAAGAAGCAGTGCTCTATTTAAATCCGCCCAAAGGGTTATTCCAGGCGGGGTAAACTCACCAGTTAGAGCTTTTAAGGCCGTTGGTGGTACTCCAGTTTTTGTAGAAAAGGCCAAAGGAGCCTATTTGTATGATGTGGATGGGAATACTTTGATTGATTATATCTCAAGTTGGGGCCCTATGATTCTAGGACACGCCTTTGAACCCGTTATTGAGGCAGTAAAACTGCGTGCAGAAAGCGGAACCTCCTATGGTATGCCCACTGAGTTGGAAACCCAGATAGCTGAGTTGGCAGTACAAATGGTTCCCAATGTTGATAAAATTAGAATGGTCAATTCAGGAACAGAAGCTTGTATGAGTGCCGTTAGATTGGCACGAGGATATACCCAAAGAGAAAAAATTATCAAGTTTGCTGGTTGTTACCACGGGCATTCCGATGCCTTTTTGATTCAAGCAGGAAGTGGTGCCGTTACCTTTGGGGCACCCAACAGCCCTGGAGTAACACAAGGTACTGCTAAAGACACCCTATTAGCAGAGTACAATGACTTGGAACTTGTAAGCAATCATTTTGAACAACATCCTGAGCAAATTGCCGCCATCATCGTTGAGCCAGTTGCAGGAAATATGGGCTGTATTCCTCCACAAGATGGATTTATGCAGGGATTACGAAAATTGTGTGACCAGCACCAAGCCCTATTAATTTTCGATGAAGTAATGACTGGTTTTCGATTGGCTAAAGGAGGCGCTCAAGAAAGTTTGGGCGTGACTGCCGACCTTATAACTTATGGTAAAGTTTTGGGTGGTGGGTTACCCGTAGGAGCTTTTGCTGCCAAGGCAGAAATCATGAATCATCTCGCTCCTGAAGGGCCCGTATATCAAGCAGGTACACTCAGTGGTAATCCACTTGCAATGGCAGCTGGTTTGGCCATGCTTACTCACCTCAATGAAAACCCCGAGGTTTTTGACCGACTTGCAAAAAAAACTAAATCCATAGCGCTGGGTATGAAAAACCTCTTGGTCAAAAAAGGTATTCCTTATCAAATCAATCGTTATGGTTCGATGATGTCACTACATTTTACAGATCAAGCTGTAGTAGATTTTAAAACGGCTGCATTGGGAAATAACGAAAATTTTAAAGCCTATTTCCACGGTATGTTGGATAGAGGGGTATACCTGCCTCCCAGTGCTTTCGAAAGCTACTTTTTAAATGATGCTTTGTCCGAAAAAGACATCGATTTTACCTTATCGGCATTTGAGGATTGGTTAATAAATAAAAAATCTTAAGCAATTTTTTATTCAGACTGGAATAAAAATATCATCAAAGTCAACCATACCTTAATGATTTTATAGACCGTTTGTCTTGGATGATATGTCCCTCTGAGTTAAAGGTATTTTTTCATTTAATGCTTAGTAATCATTAAACGATTTGAATACCATGTTATTGTTTTTATTTTAAGTCAATAAACCAAAAACCTATTTGCTTATCTTTTTTACTATTAGGTTTTTTGTATTCTCTTAAGACTTTTTCACCTAACTCAAATCCTACAGGTTTTTTAAAAATGGGTCCATCATAACAAAACGTATTGTACTCTCCATTTTCACCGCATGGGTCTACGTTGTCTGGTAAATCTTCGAGAAAAGTGGAATCGAGTTTTCTTCCTAAAAAAGAAGGATCAAGTAGCTCATTATTTAAACAGACAACTACCGCTTTAAATCCCAGGGCAATAAATTCAAGAAGCAATGCTTTGGTATCTTTTTTCCAAAGAGGGAAGTGACAAGTGATACCTTGAAGTTGCTTCTCGCGATATGCCCTTAAATTTTCCAAAAAAATATCGCCAAAACCACAATCAGTATAGCCGTCCTTTTTTAGCTGATCGACCTTTGTAGTCATTAACGTACCATATTCTTTCATTGAGGGCTGTTCAGGTAATTCAATTGTACTTAAAGGAAGTCCTAAAAAATCAATTTGTTTTTTTAATAAACTTCTTCTTAATCCATGCATGGATACACGATCATGGGTGGCATTCACAGTGGTGAGTAATTGGTCAATATTGAGCTTCTTGTTTTTTTGAAGGTAGTAGAGTGCAAGGGCAGAATCTTTATCAGTGCTCCAATTAAAGTAGGTTTTAGTCATAGATTTATAATTATTTCAATTGAGTGTCGACAGTATTTGGTTGGCTGTTATATACTTAGTGGGTAATTATGCTGGGGCTTTATAGACTTTAATCTACTTCCACATGAAGATTCAGGTGATTTATTTAACTTCTCTTTAAAAGCAATTTCACGATAAAGCTATATTGTTGATGAAAGTCGTTGGAAACTAATTCTAGGTTTTTCATTTTGTAAATTTTAGGTGAAATAAAGCTATGAATTATTTCCGGATGACTTCATTTTT
>CENP01237829.1_pt1 | contig 11326 bp, 20 predicted proteins | sample 361281 | NCBI WGS metagenome assembly CENP01 (sample SAMEA2591122, study PRJEB7988) | marine metagenome | biome: marine biome (ENVO:00000447); feature: deep chlorophyll maximum layer (ENVO:xxxxxxxx); material: saline water (ENVO:00002010), including plankton (ENVO:xxxxxxxx) | depth 70 m
AAACCTTTGCCTACGTGACGATCGGCAACCACGTCCTGCTTATAAAGCGAGCAGAACAGCGCAATGTTACTGACAGCAACATTCACATAAGCACGGGCAACCACATGTACATTTATCACATTCTTTCATAATAAAATCCTCCTAATATAAATAGTCTGATTATTTTGATCACACATCAAATGTAAGTGTTCCATCATGGGTTTTAACAGAAACTTCCCAACCTGAGACTAATGGGTCAACTTCAACTAAGTTAGCATATGGAATATCGACCTGTGCGGTCAAAGTAGTGAAGCCGCGCTTGTGATCATACTTTTCGGTTGAATACTCGATCAAGTCAGTATCGTAGAAATTCTCTGATAATGTTTCCGCAAGATATTCTTCAAATCCAAATGAGCCTCTTTCATAGTCATCAAGAAAATCTTGGGCTCTAAGGTGTTCGAGCACATTGCCGCTCCAACGGTTTCGAGCATCAAGCTTACTATGCGCAATCAACGCTGCGAATTCGTTAATAACACTAGTTTCATTCATTGCATCTTCAACCTCTGATTCGTTATGCACGAATACATCAGTTCCCTCTCTGAAAGTGAGAGTTACCATTGCGTCTTCTGGTAAATTTAGTGATTTTAGTCTTTTTACAACAGACATGTTTTCTCCTATATAAAATGGCTGTCCCTCGCGGGCTTGAACCGCGGACCCGATGATTAACAGTCATCTGCTCTACCGACTGAGCTAAGGGACAATAAAACTCTCGTCTACCCAGACTACAGTAGAACCTTCAGTGTCACTGGATGCTCCGAAATTAATTGGCATAATGCAAGATTTACTAATTTTGATTGGAGTAAGATTTTTATCTTTTCCTCCGATCCACGGTAGAATGGTGTAGTCACAATTTTTTGAAATAAGTGCTGTTGTCGAGGTTGGGTAGAAAAAATTATTGTGACCAACTTCAGATAAATAACACTTTTTGTAATCAATATTATTCATTAACTTATAATAACATTCAGCTGTTATGTTGTCAACTAATATTCCAAAGATAATCTCTCCATATAGGATCGATTTGACTTTTATTGACCGATCTCAAAACATTTGTCTTCGGAGTGTATGGTTTTCTTATTAATTTCATACCTGAATCCTTTAGGGCTTTATTACCTTTTTTTTGGTTGCATTTTTTACAAGCTGTTACTAAATTTAACCATGTGTTTGAACCACCTTTACTTCTAGGAACAATGTGGTCGATAGTCAATTTTTCATCCGGCAAGTATTTGGAGCAATATTGACATTGATAATCATCTCTCCAAAATACATTTTGTCTTTTGCAAGACATTGTAGTAAAACGAAACTTGACAACTCTTTTTAATGCAATTACTGACGGTAGATTAAATTTTTTAGACACTGTCTTTATTTCTTGATTGTGATTTTCAACGGCGGCGGCTTTTCCTATCAAACAAAGCACCAACGCTTCTACCGCATCTATTACTTCAATGGGTCGAAAAGACAAATCAAGTTTTAGTGTTTTAAAATTTTGCATCTTATTTTAATTATAAGAATACCTTAACGATCGGAATGTTGCGCTTTATTTCTACGTGGTGGGATATCAAAATCTCTAGCTTTTTTGGCTAAGTCAGAAGAACTTTGTAGTTTTTCTTCTCCGCCGACCCCCCACAAAAGCTCAATACCCAACTCTTCACAAACAGATTGTTCTGGAGTATTTGATCTACCACGATCGCCTCCATTAGCAAAATATGTCGGCTGTAGCCTTCTAATAGCTTCACACACAGTGCCATCAGCATCGTCTACCGAGTCAACGAGTATAACTCCTTTAATGGCGTTTAATATTTCAACTCTACGTTCATATTCCATAAAGACAAAGCCTTTTTTTCTAAAAAGCCAGTCGTCAGAATTAGCAATAATTATAACATCGCCGTATTTTGCGGCATCTCTAATCATCCTAATATGTCCAGCATGTACTGGGTCAAATCCGCCCGAAACCATTACTGTTGGTATTTTTTCATCTTCTTCAGTCATTTTTACTCCAAATTTGTTTTTTTGAAATTAGATAATAATAGTATATCATGTAATTTTGCCGGCGATAAGTCTGATTGATCAAATATTCTAAGTACTTTCCAATCAACAACGCACGAAATTCTTAATGCATACAGAATCCACTCACTACAATACCACTTATTTTGTTGTTTTATACGAAATGGTAAAAATTGCGATAACAACATTCCTACCCAGTCATATGTGGCGCCACGTGTAATATCGTAAAATTCTAGTATTGATTGATATTGTTCTTCTGTTGTTTCTATCTTGTAGAAATCCCAATTTTGTAAATTGTATTCTACATTTTTTCTATCTGTTACTTTTGATTTAATAAATGGACTAATTCCAATCCACGTTTTTTTATCATCCAGTATTAGTTCTGCGTGACTATATTGACTCTTTGTCCATCGACGCACTATAGAGTTGATTAAATTTCCTTTTCCTTTATATAGCGCAATCCAAATGTTCATTTTTTAAATTTTAAGCACTTATTCATATAGCTTATATAGTTTCGCTTTTGAAATACTGTATCTTCTACTTCTTCGGTTTCAAGATCATATTCTTCTTTTATTTCCCAAAGGGTTTCTTCAATACTATCTTCAAAATCAAAACTGGGAACTGATTGTTTTATGTGCTTTTTTTTAAACCAATTAAACATATTGTCTCCTTAAATGGTGGAGGTGGCGGGAATTGAACCCGCGTCCGCAATATATTCAAAATTAAGTCATTCACAAGTTTGTCTAATTTACTATCACAAATTAGAAAAGATAGGTAGTTAACTCAACCGCGCTTACTACCCTGTCGCGCTCCACTTGTCTTCTTCAGACCAAGGTATCCATTGTGATTTTTTCTTTTCGCAGGATCTCTACCTGTTATTTTAGATTGGTTTTCAAGGCTCTAAAAAGCCCCGTCTACTAAGCAGCTAAGCGCTGTTCGAAGTGTAAGTTGTTATTTGCAACTAAATTAATTGAACTGTTAAGGTCGTATCTAACCTACTTGCACTCAATTTTTTCAATACCGCGTCGAATCCAATCACCCCCTAGATTTTTTTACTATAACACCTATTGGGGTATGATTTTTATCATCTAACCAAATGAGTGTTTCTTTGTTTTTTTTAGTTTTTTCTGCAAAAGTAAAACTCAGTTCTTTCGCGGCTTTTTTAAGTGCTGCATCCTCTGAGCTGTGTTTACTTACTAGATCACCCATAATATAATGACCATTCCATTTATATAATTTCCACATTATAATAATCCATTAATTATTGTTCGAACATATTGTTCATTGAAACCCACTGCGCCTGTATGTATTTTCATTTCTTTATCTATGAAAACATATGTAGGGAAACCACCTATCAGGTAGCCTGTAATTCCCATCGGATCAAAAACGAATTCTCTGCTTCCCCTTAATATAGGGGCTGTAGTAATATTATGATTTTCAACCCAGCTATTAATTTCATCTTCTGTTGGTGGTATGCTGTGAGTAAATCCATCCACTAAAATGGTTACAAATTCCACATTTCCTCCATAATCGTCATACAACGGTTGCGCTTGCATTCCTGCCACTTGACAAGGATAACACCAACTAGTAGAAAAGTCAAGTACTATGACTTTTCCTTTGTGGTCGTATAATTGCCACAATTCTCCATTCTGATCATACAACACTAAGTTACAAACACTAGAACCAATTGCTTTTTGATCGCAATCATCTCTTACATTAACTCCTAGTTCTGCTGGAGGTTCTGGGGGAACTGTCAGTTTAACACTAGTATCTTTAGTGTTCGCAACTTCTAGCTCTGCTGGGCAGCCTAGTAAAAAGAGGTAGAATAATAAGTTAATCATTGAAAATCTCAGAAATTTTAAATTGTTTACATGCTTTATAGAAATCTTGACTTGTAATTCCAAGAAATCTAGCTGCATCTTTTTTAGATCTAGTGGTTGAAATAGCAAATTTCAAAATTGCATCTCTTACAATGTAACTAGTTTTTCTCCAAATATCCAACCCATAAAGTCTATTATTTGTATCATTTGTGCACAATTCTAGCTTAATTGCGATCAGATCTTCAAGTGATAAAGCATTAATAGAAACTAAAGTAACATCGGAAATTTTATTTTGTTCTTTAAGTTTTTTTATAAAGCTTTTGTTTGTAAGTTTCTTTTTCATGTGTTAGTATGTGTTAGCATGCGTTTGCAAACACATTTCTTAATTTATTATTCCCACATTCACAATCACAGCAACCGCATGCAACCGAACAACCACATTTAAAATGTAACACAAGCTAAATAATTTGTCAAGCAACTTTTTTGTGATTTTTTAAAAACCGATAGTTTCAGAATCACCTTCTTCGAAGCCCGATTCATCGCCGCCACCTTCACTCACGCTCCACTAGCCCGGTATCGACTAAGATGCTATAGACTATTTGCCTTATCATTATTTCTACTCTATTTGTTAATAGGCCGCCAACGCGAATATTTTCCGTGCGCTGCTCTTCGAGGGCGGTGACTCCATCCTTTGGCAGTATGACTTTTTCAATTTCGTGTTTGTCAAGTTGTTCTTGGACCTTATCATTTTTCATTACACTGTTCGCAATAGAATCACTTACATTGACTTTTGCACTGTGCAGAGCTTCATATGTTCCGGTGGTAGAAGGGATAGTTGGTTTATCAGACATGTTATAACTCCAGCTCTAAATCATCCTCAGCGCCCATTTCCTCACCAGCTCCTGCTGCATCTTGATCGCTTTTAGCCATATCATAAGCTTGATTAGTGGGTTCTTCAACTGAGGGTGCTAATTCTTCTTCAAATTTTTCGAAATATAACTTAAGGTTAGCTACCAAATAATCAAAAAACAATTCTTGATCTTCTGGATCAGCTAACAGTTCATAAGAATCAATTACGCTTGTTTCAATTTTTTTGAAAGATTGATAAGCCATATTTCTACCAGTTTCGTCTCCTTTAACATCAGAACCAAATTCATCGCGAGGATCTGCTTCTTCCTCTTCTTCATCCGCAGCTTTCTCTGCGTCTGTTCGGATATCAATAAACTTTTCATCGTCTTCCGCGGCATCACCTATATTAATTTCAATTTCTTCCTCAAGATCCTCTTCTAAACTCTGCTCTGTATCTCCTGCGGTTGTGTTAATTTTTGCCGGCGTCAGCGCATTTTCTACAGCATTAACAATATGTGCTCGGAAAGACTTCCTCTGTGAATCACTAGTAGTAAGAGACTTGTAATCTGTCTCTAAAACTGGTACAATCTTTTTAAGCAAATCTTCCAATACATTAATGCCTGTAGATTTGTTTGGGGTTGGATCAACATCTGGTGTTCCACCTTCGGAGAGATTTTTAAGTTCAATATCCATAAATCCGCGAATGACAGAACGAAGTTTTTCCTCTTCATTGAGTCTTTTATTCTTGACTTCGCGAATCATATGCTTTATACTATCTCTAAGGATTTTTTCTTCATTTGGTTTCATTTACAATGCCTCTTTCATTAATTAGTTTCATAACCTCAGCAAGTAGACCTAAATCTATATATTGCTTCTGTTTTTTCTTTTTTGTATCTCTCTTGGTCGGCTTATCCGACCCAGATGCCAAAGGGGCGGTGCCTATAGCTACACCTCCGCCGGCTCCCATGGCGGATTGCTCGCCCATGGTTGAGAGCCCAAGTATATTGAGTACTTCATCTACGTTCTCTTCGCCAACAAAATCCTCTAACATTTTCCTAGCAACCTCATTTCTTGATGCTTCAGCAAGCACAAATCTAGAATCACTTGCGTGGAATTGTTTGGGGTCTTTGCCGACCTTAACGCTTGGCATGTTATTATACAAGTCAGAACCCTTTTCAGCCTCTGCAGCTAATAATTGGTTGTATTCCATAGAGTGTTCTGACGGCGCTACAGCAGTTTCCTCTGGATTTAGTAATTCAACGCCGTCTTTAACATATTGCGCAGCTCCCATCCAGCGTTTCCAGTCATCATCTTTTGTGCTGGCTCCCAAAATAACTGTGTCACCAATATTAATAGGCCCTTCTTCGCCAACGTACTCATATGCAGCGTTGATAGGTGATGCATGTGTTTCTGAAGTGGTTACCTCCACGTTAGATAAATCTCTAACCAACAGGTTCCAAATATTGAGAGAATCTTCAGAAGTAATTTCGCGACCATCAGGTAAATATCTTCCTTGCTTAGTCGGTTTCGATATGATTACCACCACTTCATCTGATTCATCTGCGTATTTTCGCACCATGTCAAGGTGCCCCTTGTGAGGTGGTTTAAACGCGCCCGGAACTACTGCGACAGTCTTAGGATAGTCAGCATCCACTACTGGATCATCTGATTCATCGTCTAAAATATCTATTTCTATATCTTCTTCAATCTCTTCTTCATTCATACCTGTGCGCCTCGCTCTCCCAATAATTTGGTTAGCCATAGCAAACGCTCCGGTTAATTTATAAATTCTATCTGAGCCCGGTGGATATTCGAATACAACGCCTTCCATGGAAGAGGCAAGGTTTTCAATATCGCCAAGTTTTGCGAGTTGTTGATCAACTAATTCTCCCATTTTTTCATCGCCAGATGCTTGCAAGTTTTTAAGATGAGTAATTGATTGTTCAAGTTCGGCCCTCATCCTCGCAACTTCTTTATCATTATCGCTGACGAAATAACTCTTAACTCCACGAAGTACTTCAATAGCAAAATCACTGATAGCTACTTCAAGCGGCTTTAAAACACTTGCGATATATTTTCTAGATTTGGTTTTCGCTCCGAGATTGGAGACGGTAGTTTGCAATTCTTTTGGAAGACCCTTTTTAAGATTAACAACAGAGATTCCCTGTTCTTTTGCTTCATCTGGTTTCAGCATCAAGGTGATAAGGCGCGCCGTAATATCTTCAGGAAGATTTACTTGTTTTGCATAGATCTCAACTACATGTTGAACATAATCACCCAAAGTGGCGTCCATACCCACTGGTCCAGCAAAAGTTTGAATTTTTGATGTAACGTCTTCTAGGGCGCTTCCATCAGATAACTTTTTAAGTGCGACGAGTTTCGGTCCGTGTACTGCCCACTCTTCTTCTCCAATTTGTTCGGAAGCTCCATCAATTAAACTAGCAAGTTTTGTAAATTTCTGTTTTGTAAGTTGACGCATTTCTGGCGTCTCGACTTCATCACCAAAGTATTGAAGTCCGTGCAAAACAATATTTGGTGCAGAATATAGAATAATGTTGGGATTCTTGGGATACATTATTTCCATATTAACGTACTTGTTACCGCCTGCAAAGATTGCATCGAGGTCTTCTGGGCTAAGTCTCCGCAAAGCCGCTGAGACCGCCTTAAAACCGTTTGTGAAGGCATTTTCTGCCGGGTGTCCGATCCACTTGCTAATATATTCGTCGGTAGTCATTCCACCTTTTTTAACATCGCCGCTGTTTCTGGCTGTTTTAATCTCTCCAGAAGCATCAACGGTCAAAAACAAGTTTTGACCATCAACCTTTTCGGTAGCGTTAGAGATTTCGGCGTTTGCAACTTTGCCGAGAATATTTACGATTTCATTAAATGTTAAATCGGTATCTTCCGACAAATGGGCCATGTGCCCTGCAACACCACCCATTATTCATCTCCCTTTGACTCTTCTAATATATTAAGTTTTTCTTGAAGAAGAGACATTTCATTTTCCATTCTTCTGGCAAACCTTTTTACTTCACGCAGATGAGTTTTTGCAATCTGTAATCTGCGTTTTTCAGTCATAGTTTTAGGCTTAAGATTGGAAATTATTTCTTGGAGACCTTGAATATAAGTAAATATATTTTTCTCGTCTAGACTCTCGTTAAGAAAGTTTTGCCAGTCTGAATTTAATGACATATGTTCGTCCTCTTTAAAGTTTAATAATAATTTTTGAATAAATTGATTTCTACACCTTTTAAGTGCAATTTTTATACTTACCTGACATCATTTTGTTTTTTCTCTTTCTTCAAACGCTTTGACGACGGCTGCCTTTACCATATTTCTCAGACCCTCAGAAATTTTAAAATCAAGTTGTTTTACTTCTTCCTGAACTTCTGGTTCATCTTCTTCTTCATCTAGACGTCTTCCGCCCTCTGGTCGAGCGCGATCAGGTCTGTTTGTTCTTGACTGTTCGTCAAGCTCTTCTTCTTCTTCTTCTTCGGTGATGTTTTCGGCATCAGAATCTTCTACGGACTCTTCTTGCACGTCTGGATCATCATCGTCTTTATCAGCCCATGGCGGAACCTTGTCGCCATCACCATCTGGCATTTTTTCGCCTTCGGTAAGTTTGCTTAGGTCCATTTTAAAACCCCAAGCCTCGCTAAGAAGAGATTTAATCTCTTTGTTTTTCCAATCTTTAGTAGACATCTTATAATCTCCTTTTTGTAGATGTTCAAAATAAATAGTATTTTTTACGCTGTCTTCCCAATCTCTGAAGCATAAATTGCCAACTTCGTATGCTTCTCTTTCCATTTCTCTTAGGTGTTCATCGTTTTGAGCATAGCCATCACCCATTGCTCCAACATTGTCAAATTCGCCTTTACAATTTTGTGTGTGATGAACCAATTCATGAGAAAGTGACCTCATAATGTCTTTTGGGTGGCGATTTGTGACGTACACAGTTATTGATTTATTATTGGGATCATAGTAAGCAGTTTTGCCCAGCGGGTTTGAAGCATTACCTGAACTTGATTTTAAAAAAAGCCTAGGCGGATCTGAAAACCCCATGGTTTTTTGAGCAAATGGTAAGAATTTTTTAATCAGCGGTTGTAATATCTCAGAATAATTCATAACATAAATAGTCTATAAATTTATTCAATTTCATTATTTTGATGCTTTGTGTCAACCAATTTGAGACTTAACGTAAATAATTCTATTTCATTAGAGGGTTCATTGATTGGTTTTACAGTAGAAATTGAAATTATTCTATTAGATTTTACCTTATTTTCAATCTTAATTAAAATACCATAATTAGAATTATAGTCCTCAACATTAGAATCCCAAGTTGTCCATTCGACAATATCTCCAACAACAAATTTTTTAGAGCTTAAATCGCCAAAACTATCTTTCTCATTCATCGTAATCAATCTTCCAACAACAAACACCGCTTTTCAGGTATATTCTTAATAAATCTATTGCATCATTTTCATTTGAAAATGGACCATCATATTTTATTGATGCTGTTTTATCATCATACCATTTCAACAGGTATGCTTCTATGGGCTTGGATACACCACCACTATTAGCCTTAAAATATTTTTTCTTTTTTGTTGACACCAACTTAAATAGTTGGGTTTATACTAAAAAATGCTTATCCCTTGTTAAGATTACAATCAAAATAGACAACATAGTAACAATAGTAAATTCAAAACCTAACATCGTCCAACAAACCCATGATAAAGAGCTTCCAAGCAATAGTCTCCAAAAAGTACCAAATTTAAATAACATTAATCAAATCCTGTTTCTGATAATTCATCAAGTTCTATTTCTACCAAAAATCCGTCCCATGTGTATATAAGGCACTTGTCTGAATTACTTTCTATATCATCGATGATATATGCTTTTTGACCGCGACAAATTTTAACAAATCGTCTCTTGCCCGGAGAAAAACAGAACTTTATTCCGGTGCCCTTTATTGCAACTTCAGGTAGTAATTCTATTTTATCAATTTCTTCTTGATTTTTGTATGGAATTTTTCCATTCAACTGTTCAATAGCCAATTTAATACGTGATTTTAGCTCATCCTTTTCCTCATCGGCCATTTGTGGCAACCTCAACTAATCATATTTGTTAAAGCGAGGGCCCCAGCCATTAAAGCCTGTATAACCATGAAAGCAGTTACTGATTTTGTTTTAAATTCTTTTAATTCTTCAATTTCTAGAAGAGCTTCTTTTAATTGTGGTGGGGATGCAATATCGTCCATCTTCTCTTTCCAGATTTTTAAATCCTGTACTCTATCTTCTTTGGCTTTTAATTCGGTTAATTGTTCTTTTACATGCTGTAATTCAGAACGTAAACCTTCAATACCAGAGGATAGTGTCTCCAGTTGTTGAAGTACTAATTTCGAATATGTATCCCAGCCATTCTTCTCAGACATGTTATATCATGACCTCCGCTAATATTAATTAGTTCTCATAGGTATTCGCAGTATCATTAGCTATTGTGCTCGCACTCAAAAGGTCGGCTTTATCTACTTCTTTGAACACAATAGAATCAGTTTTTGGCTCATAATACATGCCAATAAGGTCACCCTTTTGAGCTAAAGTTAACTCTTCTTTTGTTAATGTAATTTCACCATCATATTTTTTTACAATTGCTGTTAATACTGCAAAAAGATAATCCGGATCATCCATATATCTATTACTCATTCGTTTTCCTTATTTGGGATTCCATCTCTTACAAGATAAATCTCAAAGTTATCAAGTTTTTCAGAAGATATTAAATCTTGCTTCACCACATTCATGTCTGAAATATTGTTTTCAGAATCATCATAAAATTCTACTTCTTTTATATTATCGTATTTTGACAATATGACATCTCTTAAATATTCTCCCTTATTGCCGCCTTCTACTGCGATAATTATAATGTCACGTGTATCGATCGGACTATCAAAGGTTTGCATTGTCCTGTGGATATCATCGACGGAAACGGGCGCTCTAGCTGTTAATACTATAACCTGTGTTTTGGAATCTTGTAGTCTGTTCCGTAAAATGGAGGTTATATTGGGATTTTCGGTTGCATTATGTACATCATCAAGGGGTGAGAAATCAAACTCATATCTATCAGAATTTTGTAATTCATCATACTCTTCTTGTGAGGTAGTTTGGAATTGTTCTCCTGTTTCTTTATCTATAACATTAACATGGCCTTCTGTGAAAGCGATTGTTTCGTCAAAATCAAAAATAGACAAGCGGCTTGCTGTTTCTATGTTTTCAAACAATACATAATTACGCCAATTTTCAAGTAGGAGTTTCATCCAAACGCCCTCTTAAACCTGTCGGGCGTTTCCGCTTCTGCGGAGACATCCAAGATTTTTGCCTTGATTGTCGAATCTTTGCCTCCACAAACATATGCTTTTCCAAGTCTGTGGTTTCCATCCAGAACATATCGGTATTGTCCACCGCTCTTTACAACTATAATCGGATAATCCAAGCTGGCTGCAGCCATTCTGTTAAGTGCCTCATCGATGTTTCCACCGCCGACTGGTAATGTGGGTAGTTGTTCTATCAATTCACCAACATTAATATCAACAGTCTCATCTCCTAGATAATCAACCACTTCTC